>Ga0228711_1008301_pt1 | contig 14636 bp, 9 predicted proteins | sample MedpolnodulmetaG_2_FD_177996 | JGI IMG/M metagenome (GOLD analysis project Ga0228711, IMG submission 177996) | Root nodule microbial communities from Medicago polymorpha collected in Santa Monica, California, United States - brown nodules | ecosystem: Host-associated > Plants > Roots > Nodule...
TATTACTTGACCAAATGTGTAATTAATTGTAATTGATGTAATTGATTGTTACTTGGTCAAATTAGTTTAATATGTAATTAATTGTAGTTATTGTGATGAGCTAGTCTCTGTCTTGTTACCAACGGCTTTATAGTTAGGCTATATAAAAAGAGAAGGTGTTCTCCCTCTCTAAGTACAGAAACAAATCTCTAATATATCATATCATATTAATACAATTATCATATATTTCTATTCATTGACTTTTCTCTTTGATTTGGTAACATCAATAAATTTGAAAAGGTATGTATACAGAGTTGGAGGAATTCAGCACATGATCGATACACTTGGGAGCAAAGATTTGACAAATATTTTTGTTATAAATGGGAAAGTTAATTTAAATCTGCGTTTCCAATTTGATGGACTGTAAATGGGTTTGGTGGCATCGGTGTGTGAGACAGATTGGAAGAGCTGAGCCATGGAGTTTATGAATTACAGAATGCATAAAGTTGCAGTTTTTTTTTTTATTGTGAATGCTGCAGAAATTTTGATCGACGATGTAGTTACTCAATAGGTTACTAGGTAAAAGAATAAAGGAATTGGATGTAGTGGCGAGTTATCACTAGAGTGTGTTAAAATGTGTGACCTTGGCATTTCTCAAATTGATAATAGATCATTTATTTAAATTAGTTAAGAAACTTAAAAATTGATAATATGAGAGAGAAAATAAAATACAAGAGCGATAAATAGAAAGGTAGTGCCTATTCTATCTACCTCATGTTTGCGTGTGTCTCCTTGTGATGAGTTTATTGATATGGATTTAGACCATCAAACTTGGTTGATCACTTTATTCCTTTTCCCTATCATTCCAAACATGTGGGTTTAGACTATGATACCAGGGTCATGTCCATGGATGGAAAAAGATCAATGTCTATCATTATAAGAATACCTTGTTTTTCTTGCCAATCTTTGTGGCGGGTATTAGCACTTGCGGTGGCCAAGGCCACACTCAAATGCAAGGGCTGGATTTTTTAAATGATATTAGCATCATATTTTGTGCATTTGGGGTGGTCATGTCCATCGATTGACGGGAACGCCTTATCAAGACCTTCCATCACCTTAGACGATGAAATCTCTTCCTCGTTGAATATGAAGATTACCAATTAGCTGAAGAATTTTCTTCATCTTTGCAATGATTGGTTCCTCTGCTACCTTCTTTTCTATGTGCTAGGCAAAGTTGTTATTATTGAGCTAATTGGGGTTTATTACTGAGCACTGGAAATTAGGGTTTTAGTGGTGGCTAACTTATCAAACGTTGATGTTTTGTCTGTTTGCTCATCTCTTTGCGATGCGTTAATTGATCTAGATTTTGCGACGGACAAAAGTCGTCGTAAATGTAAGGCGGAATTTAATTTTAAAATTTTGCGGCAAGCAAAAGGTGCTGCAAATATAAGATAAAAAAAACTTTAATTTTACCTTGAATGTAAGCCACTGCAAATGTAAGGCGGGAAAAAAAAATTTAAAAATTCAAATTTTTTTCGTCCGACTAAGCCCTGCCACTAATGCACAATGTCCATGAATTTTTTTCCTATGTAAATAAACTTTGTTCATCTTTATTTTTACAATCTTTCTTCTCTCTATAATTATTCGCTATTCCTTATCTTTAATCAAGTTGCAATGCCACCGAAGATTTTTCCAAACTAGCACCCAATAAAAAACAAAAAGTTTGATCAATCAATGAACGAAGAAAACAAATGCTTTTAATCTTCTAAAAGAATACCGAGCAAACCGAACAACACCCACAAATTCAAAAAAAATTCACCAACCACACTTAGAACAAAATCAAATGAGAGAAATAGCTCCAGCAAATAGACCAATAAATATCTTGCAAACCTAAATAAAAAACGGCGACATTCAATAGAGGAACAACCAACGTAATAAATCAAGAGAACCAAATCACTATCAATATAACGAATATTCAAAAGACAACCCAAAAACAATCCCAAGCTTTTGAAATTCGACGGTGGAAACGATTAGTGGTTCAAATTTGTTTCGAACCATGCTCTTGATAGTTGATACAATGCAATGTTAACAACACATATACAAAATAAAAAAAGAGAGGATAAGAACAACAGAGGCTAGGGGACACTACGAGACCAAATCAAGTGGGTTCACATCACTCAAGTTAATATAGCATACAACTATAAAATTTCTGCAAATGTGACAAAGCGTATGATATGACGAGATTAAATTGAAAGCAAATGTATGTGAAAATAATTTATTTGAATAAAAGTGAAGAGAAGACAGTTTTGAGAAGTTATTTATTGCAAAAAAATAATAATAATTGGCCTTGAACCACTATTATCGGGTGGATGAACAAAACTTTAAAAGCTTATTTCATACATTTTCTTGATCTGAACCACTCCTTATTGGTACGGTAATTGGCCTGGAATGTTACCTGGGGGATAATAATTACAAGTAACAAATGTTCCACCATTATTACATCTCACTTTGCCACATCCAAGACGTAGTGAACCTGACCAAACCACCTGGGTAAAATGATGACATTCACCATCAAAACATGTGTTACGATAGTTATCAAAGTGTGGTTTTTCATCCGCCCAACCCTTCACTGCTTGTGTGCCACTTATGTAGCCGGCGCTCACCGCAATATTCTCGCCATAACGGCCACTACTATTGGAGGGGATTTGTTTACAATCCTTGCGTTGATTAGCATAGTTCTGCGCATAAGCAGCAATTTCGTTGTCCCAAACAATGTTTGGAATTTTAATGAATGAATCAACTGCTGATCTTGCTTTGTTGTGAGCCTTCACATAGTCTGCTGGAGAGTCTTGGGCTAGTGCAACGTGACTACCCACAATGAGTATTAATCCCAAAACAAACCATAGAGAAAATGAACACATTTTGGTTCTTAGTAGTAATTACTTTCAGAATGCTAAATGGTTTTGTTAGTGTTGTATTTATACAGATTTTTAGAGATGAAAAGATTGTAATTGTGACGTAATTCTCATGGTGGATTAGAGCAAGTATCTTTGGTTTAATCCAAAAAGGAAATATAGCGTCATGATTTTTTTTAGGGAAGTGTCTTGGTTTGTTACTATAAAATTGATAATAGACCATTTATTTAAATTAGTTACTTAACTTAAAAATTTTAAAATTGGATTTTTTTTAATGACAAAATATCTGAAAATTTTACAATTAAAGAAACGAATATGGATAATTCAATATATTCAATGATTTTTTTTGGCATAATTCAATATCAGAAAATGTACATGAATATTTCAATAGTAAAAAATAGCACTTTATTTTTTACCAAAAAAAATAAAAAATAGCACTTTATTTTTTACCAAAAAATAGTATAATTTATTTTCTATATATATTATTTTAGCATTTTTTTTAATGGCTATTCTATTATACTTTGACCGAATAGGACGGTCTAGCTTTAGAGTATCTACCTTTGGGGTGACTTTAAGCTAAATAAATGAGAGAAAGAAGAAAAGTGTGGAAAAATATGAAAGGAAAATACGTGAGAGAAAATAAAATATTTGAGAGATAGATAGAAAGGGAGTGCCTTATTCTATCTATCTCATGTTTGCTTGTCTCCTTGTGATGAGTTTATTGATATGGATTTAGGCCGTCAAACATGGTTGATCACTTTATTTGTTTTCCCAATTGTTTCAAACTTGTGGGTTTAGACTATAATATCAGGGTCATGTCCATGGATAAGAAAAGATCAATGTCTATCATTATAAGAATGAGTTATGCTAACAACACTCTCTAATACTTGCTTTTTTATTGGATTAAATCATTGTGAGTCTACATTTTGAAATTGAAGTTACACAAAGTGATGGGACATAAATTGATTTTATCCAATAAAAGAGTAAGTGCTAGAAAGTGTTGAAAAATGAGTGTTAGTAGCATTTCTCTTGTAAAAATACCTTGTTTTTCTTGCCAATTTTTGTGGCGGGTATTAGCATTTGTCGATGGCCAAGGCCCCACTCAAATACAATCGCTGGATTTTTTAAATGATATTAGCGTCGGATTTTGTTCATTTTGGGGTGGATTCAAACCACAAACAAATGTAAGACTAAATAAAGAATTGAACTTTGCGGCGAATAAAATCCGTCGCAAATAAAATCCTCCGCAAATGTAAGGCGGGAATTTTTTTTAAATTTTGTGGCAAACAAAAACCATAAAAAATGGAATTTTGCTGCAATCATAAGCCGCCGAAAATGTAAGACGGAATAAAAATTAAAATTTTTGGTCGAACTAGGTCCAGTTGCTAGTGCATAATGTCCATGACTTATTTTCCTATATAAATAGACTTCATTCACCTTTTTATTTATAATCGTTCTTATCTCTGCAATCATTCATTATCTCTTCTCTTTATAAATCTTTTTGGTACAAATATTTCTATAAGTTATGTTTGCCTTGGTGGGGGCTTTTATCTGCCGGAAAGGCATTATTTTCTTGTAACGTATGGCATCTTTGTCTTCAACTTATTAGCTAGCTTATACTTTCCATCCTTAATATCTTCTTGAATAAAATTTAGAAACATAATGCAATTAGTTGTGGCGTGGTTTTACAAGTTATGCCATTTTTCGAATCTTTTACCTTTGATTTCCTCGGTTGGAAGAATGTTCTGAGACCATCTAACTGTCGAACCTTCTTATCTTTAAGCAAATAATGAAATATATATGACCAACTCTTGTAATATCAAAAGCATATTCTGCTTTATCTTCTGATGAACCTGTGTCCTTCCCTTTGACTAACCTCAAGGCTTGACATGAATAACTTTTCCTTTTTAGGATCTCAACCGTTAGAACGTATGTCGTTGGATCATCTAACATATCATTATTAGGACTCTCCATATCTATGATGGAGACTAGGTTTGTTTTAAACTCCTGATTTCCTACGATAAGATCAACCAAGAACTTTTTCCTTCTTATTTCAAAGTAAACCCCTTTATGAGCCAATTTACAATTAGTCACCAACTAGACAACATACCATATGCAGAAAAGTCGCTAATAATCTACATCAAACTACCTTCATAGCGAAATTCTTGACACATTATTTTATCCAAAATCTCTCTAAGGAGATAGAGTGAGAGAGAAATATATAGGGAATACGAGAAGGAATTTACTTTAAATTAGATAGCACAAATTATATATGAGTGAGGAAAAAAATATTTGTGTTATTCTTGATATGATATGGCTGATGATATAGCTAAATTGAAACAAGTGACAATACAAACAAAAATGAATCACTTAGTAAGGTCTTTCGCCAACATAGTTGCCCGGTGGATCGTAATTGCAAGTAATGAATGTTCCTCCATTATCACATCTCACTTTGGCACATCCAATACGTTGTGTGTTTCTCCAAACCACCTGAGTATAATGGAGGCATTCACCACCAACACATGAGTTACTACTATAATCATAGTTTGGTTTTTCATCCACCCACAACTTCACTGCTTCTATGCCACTCATGTTGCCGCTGCTCTCCGCGATATTCTCTCCATAACGGTCACCACCGGAGTGGATCAATTGACAATCCTTGCGTTGATTAGCATAATTTTGTGCAAAAGCAGCAACTTTGTTGTCCCAAACAATATTTGGAATTTTAATGATTGTATCAACTGCTGATCTTGCTGCATTGTGGGCGTTCACGTAGTCTGCTGGTGAGTCTTGGGCATGTGCAGTGTGACTGTCCATAATGAGTATTAAGCATAACATACAAAATATTAGAGAAAATGAACCCATTTTCCTGATTTCTATAAATTTCAGAATGTTAAATGGTTTTGTGGGTGTTTGATGAAAATTGTTGAGGCTCTAGTGTTGTATTTATACAGATTTTTTAACATGAAAATTTGGCAATAGAGGTTAATTTTCATTTCAAAAAGGAAATCGTGTCTATATCTTTGACCAAAAAAATTTATATATTGTAGAGTTGACTTGAACATATATAGTTCAATGTTCTAGAATAAAATTGATTTTAGCTCATTATATTAATTCCAATTTTAAGGTAGAACTAGAATTTTGAGTTTTTACCTAGAGTTAACTTTTTACCTTGCTAATATTCTGTGTGTATTTAACTTACTTTCTAACAAAATAATTTGACAATATTTGTTCATTCAAAATCAATATTTGTCATCGTAAAACGAAAAAGGTACCGGATCACGGCTTTAACTTTTGTTGTTGATTGATTAAGAAAATGTGGTATTCATTATGGACTATTGAACCAAAATATTGAAATGTCTCCTAAAAAACTAAAGGAAATATTTTGCATTTAAAAAAAGGGATGTATTGTGTCTTGGTTTTATATATTCAGTAGTAAAAATATTCATACATTTTCTGATATTCTGGTTTATTTTATATATATTACGTATACACATAAAAATTACGAACACATACCAAAAGAATTTGGACATAACGAAAGATGAATGTATTCCACAATGTAGCAACTTGAGCTTCGAATTTCAACATGAGATATTATAAGTGAATGCAGTTAGTTACCTACAATGCCTTAAAAAGATTATGTAGTCAAGTGACATATTTGTCCCCTAAAAAAAGTGACATATTTGTGGTAAAATATCATTCATATTTGTCCTAATATTTCAATTAGTCCTACAATGCCCTCAGAAATACTTGCTTGGAAACAAACTCAAATTTAAAAGGTTTAGACACATTCACACAATTGATATTATTTTTAAAGATAAAATAATTTAATGATGTTGAGTAATGTGACTAATTTAATTATCGTTGTGTTTCCAAAAAAAATTATTTTTCCAAAAAAAATTATTTTTATGCAATTTAGAGAATGAATATAATATTCTCATCCAATTTAATACGTTCACCTACTCTCAAAGTTGAAACACACAGATCTTTAAAAAAATCAGCTAACTTCTGTCAGTAGATTTATAACATGGCTTGACAATAATCTAAATGCAATTGAAAGTAAGATTTCCATGATAATCCTCATTTTTCCTTTCTTTGCAAAATCATATGTCAAAATACAACACTGCAGAAAGTATTCAAAATATGAATACCGACATATTTGTAGTGTTTTGTCCATTAAAATACTTGTGGTTGGTGTGAGTTAGTTAAGAAGTGTAGTTCTAAATAAAGGGGGAGATAGTTCGATCTCTACCCCAAGCCCCAACAGTCAACACTACACATGCATATAGGTATATGTTTAGATGATAAAATTGATACATTATTTATCCAAGATCGATCCTTTGATAGATAGAGTGAGAGATCATAAGAGATGGAATTCACTTATAAAATACTACTACATAAAAATATTGACCTGAATCACTTAGTACGGTAATTGGCCAGCAATGTTACCAGGAGGGTCATAATTGCAAGCAATGAATGTGCTTCCATTATCACATCTCACTTTGCCACATCCAAGACGTAGTGATTTTTCCCATATCACCTGGGTATAATGAAGACATTCACCACCAACACATGAGTTATTATAGTGATCATAGTGTGGCTCTTCCTCCACCCACATCTTCACTGCATCTGTGCCACTCTTGTAGCCGGTGCTCACTGCAATATTCTCTCCGAGATACTCGCCATAACGACCACCACTGCCTGAGGGGATCTGTTTACAATCCTTGCATTTATTAGCATAGTTCTGTGCAAAAGCAGCAACTTTGTCATCCCAAACAATATTTGGAATTTTAGCACTGGTAATCATGGATCTTGCTGCATTGTGGGCGTTCACATAGTCTGCTGGTGAGTCTTGTGATATTGAAACTTGATTACCCACAATGAGTATTAATCCCAAAACACACAATATAGAAAGTGAACCCATTTTGGTTCTTAGTAATTAGTTTCAGAATGTTGGGGCTCTAGTGATGTATTTATAGAGATTTCGGCCCCTTTTACAGTTTTCATATAAAGAGTATTAAATAGAACAAATTCTAAGTTTTAAATGTTGTAGTTGTTGCACCGTGTATAACACCGCAGGGGATTCAATTATATTTTTCCATTAAAAATTTAGGATTATACTAAGTAAGAATGAGAATGACCGGAACCAACTTTTGTTAAAAAAAAAGAATGAAACCAACTCAAAAATAATCAGAGATTTGATTCGATAGTTAATCGTTGCAGATGATATATTATGAGAGAGAAAGAGAAATCACTTAAAGTTAAACACCACAAATTTCAAGCCTCGTCGATGGTATTAGTTTGCAAGTTATATATGATGAACTCACGGAAACTCATTTGCTTCGTTTTTTTGGTTTTATTTTATCTTGATATAAATTGAAACAAGTGATAATACAAAAAAAAAAAAAAAATTAAAATGAATCACTTAGTATGGTCTTTCGCCAATATAGTTGCCTGGTGGGTCGTAATTGCACGTAATGAATGTTCCTCCATTATTACATTTCACTTTGGCACATCCAATACGTTGTGTATTTCTCCAAACCACCTGAGTATAATGGCCACACATTTCACCATTAGCACATGAATTGCTACTATAATCATAGTAGGGTTTTTCATCTACCCACAACTTCACCGCTTCTACGCCACTCATGTCGCCAGTGCTCTCCGCGATATTCTCTCCGTAACGGCCACCACCACCAGAGTGGATCAATTGACAATCCTTGCGTTGATTAGCATAATTTTGTGCAAAAGCAGCAACTTTGTTATCCCAAACAATATTTGGAATTTTGACGTTTGTATTAACTGCCGATCTTGCATTGTTGTGGGCGTTCACGTAGTCTGCTGGTGAGTCTTGGGCATTTGCAACGTGACTACACATAATGAGTGTTAAACCTAACAAGCACAATAGAGAAAATGAACCCATTTGACTTATTTCTGTAAATTTCAGAATGCTAAATGGTTTTTGTAATTGTTTGATGAAAATTGTTGTGGCTTAGTGTTGTATTTATACAGATTTTTACATTAAAGTGGTAAGAAAAAAAAACATTAAATTTGGTAAGAGATTTTTCATTTTAAAAAAGAAATTCTAAGATTAGAAAAACTTGGCTCTAGAGTAAGTATCTTTGATTTCACTTTTGGATGATATCGAATTGATTCTAAATCTTTGACCAAAAAATATATTTTTAGATTGTAGAGTTGACTTGAACAGATGAAGACAAATGTTTTAAGTATAAAGTTGATTTTAGCACTATAATATATATTTTTTTCCATAATTTTAAGATACATAGAACTAATTTGGAGTTTTTACATTTAGAGTTAGTTTTTCTTTTTTTGGTAGGAGTGCAAAAGAGGGCCTAAGCCCTTGTCTACGGCTGGTTTTATCTTGTTCAATTCATTTTATGTGTATTTAACTTACTTTCAAATAAAACTAATTTACAATATCTATTTATTCAAAATCAATATTTGTTGACTTAAAATCAAACAAGCATAGATATCAGATCACGATTTTTAACTATTGTGTTGATTGATTCAGAAAGGAAAATTCTATGGTGAAGTCGTGAAAATGACTTTTCTGATGAAGTTAACACTATAACATCAAAAGTGTAGTGAGTAACACCCCATTGTTTATACAATGACATCAAAAGTTCAGTCCCCATAGTATCATCAATTCATCAGATTAACAAGACTACACTTAATCTAATTTTATCTTACCTTGTTTTAAGTGTAACACCCCACAAAGTGTAACACTTAAGACTATCACATAATATCATCAAATATGTTTGCATGTTAAAGATGCCAACGATAAAATAGTACCTGTAAGTCCAAGATGTTGCAAGTATTACTAGATGAATTACTATTGATCATTAATCAGTAATCAACAATTAAAAAATGAATCAAATATTAAAATCAAAATTAACTTTTTCAAAAAAGTCAGTTTCCTGACTGTACCGTAGAAGCTCCCATTCAGAAATTGGGGTATGATTTTTGTTCATTATGGATTAATGAACAAAAATGAAATGTCTCCTAAAAAACAAAGGGAAATAATGTGTCTGCGTTTTTTCGGGCGAACACTCTTGATTTGCTACAATAAAATTGATAATAAATCATTTATTTAAATTAGTTACTTAATTTAAAAAATTTAAAACTGATTTTTTTAAAGGAAAAATATCTGAAAATTAAAAATTAAATAGGAATGACATCAGAATAATTTTTGACATAATTCAATATCAGGTATGTATTGAATATTTCAATAACAAAAAAATATCGATTTATTTTTTACAAAAAATAAAAATAAAATACTAAAATATTTTTATTTTTAGTATTTTGACAGTTACTACTCACACCCCAAAAAACTCAAGTTACACCCCAGAATGACTAATATACTCGTTAACTAAATTTACATTAACCTCTTATGCATATTTAAACTGAATTTACAATAACCTAATTGTATTTACGTAAACTGAGTTTACATTAACCTCTTGTATACATACGTAAACTGAATTTATATCAACTACGTAAACTGAGTTTATATTAACTACGTAAACTGAGTTTACATTAACCTCTTACATACATATGTAAACTGAATTACATTAACTATGTAAACTGAGTTTACATTAACCTATTATATACATACGTAAACTGAATTTACATTAACTATGTAAGCTGAGTTTGCACTAACCTCTTATTTACATACGTAAACTCATTTTACGTAAACCTCTTATATACATACGTAAACTGAATTTACATTAACTACGTAAATTGAGTTTACACTAACCTCTTATATACATATGTAAACTGAATTTACATTAACTATGTAAATCGAGCTTACATTAACTACGTAAACTGAGTTTACACTAACCTCTTATACTGAATTTACACTAACCTCTTATATACATACGTAAACTGAATTTACATTAACTATGTAAACTGAGTTTGCACTAACCTCTTATATACATACGTAAACTCATTTTACGTAAACCTCTTATATACATACGTAAACTAAGTTTACACTAACGTCTCAATAAGTAAAACCAATTTACCGTTAACAGAGGCATATCTCATACCAAAACAAACAATAAACAAATAGAAACTCTTAGAAAATGAATTCACTAACCTTTATGAACAAAGAACAGATCAATGAAAAGTATGTTGATTCAATCTTTGATCTTCGTAGCACATCTATGGTGATTTGTGGATGAAATGGGGTGAGGGTTCAGAATGATAATGAAATAAGGGTTTTTAGAAATTTACATGAAGAGGGCAATGTTGGTATTATTATAAAATTTTAAATAAATTTAGGTGTAACTAGAATTATATGGGGTGAGACTAGAAAGAGTCAAATATTTTTTCTATAAATATTAAATGGATCTTGTTAACGAGTGCCCCCAGGGCACTCTTTAATCATCCCAAATTTAGTAGCTACTAGATTTTTGACCCATGCTCCGCACAAATTTATTGTAAAGGGATTGACATACGAGTAATAAAATGCAATATATAACTGGTAACGGTGAAAAAAATAACAAGTGATAATCCATAGTAGACAAAATAAAACACTTCATTTTTTTTGAGGGAAAATAAATAAAACACTTCATGAAATGTATGAAATCTGAAAATATTATAAAAGAAAATTTGGTAATCCTATCAATAATTCGGTAAAAGAAATATGAAATTTTTAGTACATGACATGTAGTTTCATCACACATTGCGAAATACTTCCTCATATAAGACGTTAGACGTTACATTGGTATCTTCACCATCTTCATCAATGATCAATATCTCTAGTCCTTCTCTGGATGTAACTCTCGAAACAACAACATACAACTGTCCATGAGAAAATACAGGTGTTGGTAGATATACACCAACATGTTTAAGCGACTGCCCTTGACTTTTGTTAATTGTCATATTCTGTTTGTAAACGTATTAAATAAATGTAGAAAATACTATAAAAAAAAAGGTAAAAAAAAGTGTACAAAATATTGTAAAAACAAAAGACATGAAATTGGTGCGATGCATTTTTTTTAGTATTAAATAAGTGTACAAAATATTATAAAAAAAAATCCAACAAATAAATGTATAAAAATAGAAGGCATCATAACCTGATCATTGATATGCTCATATTGAGTGCAGCATCATTATTTCTAGAACAAACGTGCAACATGTTTAAGCGACTGCCCTTGACTTTTGTTAATTGTCATTGCAAATGATACAGTCAAAGGAAATTGTCTTCGTTGAAACTTAAAGGGAATCCTGACATCTGAAGGCGATTGAGAGAAACGCGGTTTAGGGCTTGGTATATATAGCCAAGTTTATATGGAAATTTGGGTAGCCGAGTTTGCATGGAAATTAGGGTATTCTGTTTGTAAACGTATTAAATAAGTGTAGAAAATATTGTCAAAAAAAAGGTAAAAAAAGTGTACAAAATATTATAAAAAAAAGGCATGAAATTGGTGCGATGCATTTTTTTAGTATTAAATAAGTGTACAAAATATTTCCTTCAAAAAAGAAAAGTGTACAAAATATTGTCAAAAAAAAATCCAAAAAAAAAAGTATAAAATAGAAGGCATCATAACCTGATCATTGATATGCTCATATTGAGTGCAGCATCATTATTTCTAGAACAAAGGTGCATCATGTTTAAGCGACTGCCCTTGACTTTTGTTAATTGTCATTGCAAATGATACAGTCAAAGGAAATTGTCTTCGTTGAAACTTAAAGGAATCCTGACATCTGAACGTGATTGAGAGAAACACGGTTTAGGGCTTGCTATATATAGCCAAGTTTATATGGAAATTAGGGTAGCCGAGTTTGCATGGAAATTAGGATATTCTGTTTGTAAACGTATTAAATAAGTGTAGAAAATATTGTCAAAAGAAAAGGTAAAAAAAGTGTACGAAATGTTGTAAAAAAAAAGGCATGAAATTGGTGCGATGCATTTTTTTAGTATTAAATAAGTGTACAAAATATTTCCTTCAAAAAAAAAGTGTACAAAATATTGTAAAAAAAATATCCAAAAAAAAAATGTATAAAATAGAAGGCATCAAAACCTGATCATTGATATGCTCATACTGAGTGCAGCATCATTATTTCTAGAACAAACGTGCAACATCAAAAAAAAATATTGTAAAAAAAAAAGCAAGAGGATAGGAATGAAATTAGTGCGATGCATTTTTTTAGATGGAATTTGTTAGGTTAAAATGCTGCAGACCTAACAAAATTAATAAATAAGGATTTCTAGAACAAATGTGCTGCATGTTTAAACGACTGCCCTTGACTTTTGTTAATTGTCATTGCAAATGATACAGTCAAAGGAAATTGTCTTCGTTGAAACTTAAAGGGAATCCTGACATCTGAAGGCGATTGAGAGAAACACGGTTTAGGGCTTGCTATATATAGCCAAGTTTATATGGAAATTAGGGTAGCCGAGTTTGCATGGAAATTAGGGTATTCTGTTTGTAAACGGATTAAATAAGTGTAGAAAATATTGTCAAAAAAAGGTAAAAAAAGTGTACAAAATATTGTAAAGAAAAATGTATGAAATTGGTGCGATGCATTTTTTTAGTATTAAATAAGTGTACAAAATATTTCCTTAAAAAAAAAAGTGTACAAAATATTGTGAAAAAAAAATCCAAAAAAAGGCTTAATAGGTTCTTTGGTCCCCTAATTAATTTTCAATTTTCATTTTGGTCCCATAATTAATAAAACTCATATTTTGGTCCCTTAGGTTTGCCTCCGTTGGTCAAATAAATCTCTTGTTGTTAAGCTTAACACCAACTGTATATGGTGGACCAACCTTAAAAGTGGTCCATCATAGACCTTATTAAATTTTTTAATTTAAACCGTTTGATCTGTTTCTTAAAAAGATGGTGATTGGATTATACGTGTCTATTGTACCTTGCGGTGTACCAACAACAGCTAATTTTTTCTCTCTATTTCTTCATATTCTACCTTCCTAATCTTCATCATCTTCAACTTACATTCATCAACATTCATGAGAAAAACTAAAAAAAACAAATTCAATAAAATAAAAACAACATCATCAATTCTGCACAAATTAATCATCAATTTTTCCAAAATCAAAAGGGGATTTTTTTACTTGTTCTAAAAGGAGATTTTTTCCCAGTATCAAAACAAATTCCAGAATCAAAACAAACTCGGAATCAATTTTCCGATAATCAAAAGGAGATTTTTTTTTCCAATATCAAAACAAATTTCATCTTCCAATAAACTGATCCAAACTTGTTCCATCTTCGATCATCTGAAACACAAAATCAAATTAACTCAAAACCCCAACAAACTCTAAATTCAATAATTTCTTCTAATTAACCGAACTCCATTAAACCACAAACATAAAATCACAAATCAGAACCATACAATAAAAAAATCAATTTTTTTCCACCCTGCCACTTCTCTCCCTCCATTGCACTCATCTCTTTGTCTCTTTCTTTATCTCACATCGTGATTTAGAAAAATGAGAAAATTTTATATCTAAATAACACACAAGAAAAGTCAGATTTGAAGTTTTTGTCACCGTGTGGTTGCCGTTGTTGTTGCGGTAACCGTCACCGTCGTTACAATAACTGTTACAGTCGTTGAATTCGTCTTCACTGTTGTTGTTGTTGTAATACCCATACTAAACGTATCTAGAAAGTTTAGCATGTGCATTATCTTTAGTACTGGATACATTAAAATTTACAACATAGATTTCTTCGAATGAATATATATATACAACAACACGCGTTCGTA
>Ga0228711_1008304_pt1 | contig 14632 bp, 10 predicted proteins | sample MedpolnodulmetaG_2_FD_177996 | JGI IMG/M metagenome (GOLD analysis project Ga0228711, IMG submission 177996) | Root nodule microbial communities from Medicago polymorpha collected in Santa Monica, California, United States - brown nodules | ecosystem: Host-associated > Plants > Roots > Nodule...
TTCTTGATTAATAACATGGAAGAACGAGGGCTGCTGCCTAATCTCGTCACATACAATGCAATTCTTGGTGGATTTTCTAGGCATGGTAGAATGCAAGAGGCTGAGATGGTACTACATAAGATGATTGATAAAGGTATCAATCCTGACAAATCAACTTACACATCACTAATAAATGGATATGTCTCTAAAGACAACATGAAAGAGGCATTCCGTGTCCATGATGAAATGCTGCAAAGGGGATTCGTCCCAGATGACAAATTCTAGGAATTTTACTGTTACAGCCGCCAGAATTTTACAGCCATGTGTTATAACTTTTTTGATATGAAGGTTGGGTATTCTATCTTTAAGTGTCATCTAAATTTGCTTCATTGTGTGTTTTTTCTCTCTCTTTCTTTTGGGAAGGGGGAGCCTTGACGCAACGGTAAAGTTGTTGTCATGTTACTGAAAGGTCACGGGTTCAAGTCTTGGAAACAACCTCTTGTGTATAAAACAGGGTAAGGATGCATACAATGCACCAAAAAGGTGGGACCCCTTCCTGGACCCTTCGTATGTGGGAGTTTAGTGCACTGGGCTTCAAAATTTTTATATTTTATTTTTGGGTACAATTTGCCTCATTATGTTGTAAACAATGATTTTGTATTGTTGTGATGATTTATTCAGATATATATTGTTATGTGTTATGTATAATTGTTAACAATGACTCCGCCTGTCCTTGCGTCAGGTTCTGTGGATTGGAAAAAATCATCAACTACGAATTGAACTGAAAAAGACGGCGGTTTGCGAATCTCGTCGGACATGGCAGTGCCGGCGGCGGAGACACTGAAATCTGACCCCATTATTAACACTTGCTGCGAACAGGTAATTGTTTAGTTACCTACCCCTTTTGACATTAATATATTTGATTCTCAATTTTTTAAATAACGTTCATATTTTTTTTAATTATAATAAATAAATTAATATATTTGTATTGGTATCCTATGTTTTTGACATTAACCGTGTCGTGTCAGATGTCTTTGTCGGGTTATATGCTTCATAGAGTGGTACATATACGGACACATAGACACTGATAGTAATTTGATAAAATGGAAGTGATTTTATGTAACCACATGTGTCAGTGTATGTCAAACACCTACACGTTTCGAACACTTAGACATTCTTTCATTCTAAAGAGTCAGTTCTACATAGTTGAACCCTGAACTATAGTTATATTGTATTGTAAATTACTTCCAATCTAAAGAGTCAGTTCTACATATTGGTTGTGTTGTAAATTACTGGTCCTTTTGGGTTTATAAACATATTAGCAGTAACACTGAAAGGATATTTTGCCTTGGTAAAATGGTAATCTTAAGGATCTTCTGAAAGCAATGAACAATTACTCCCTCCCGTTTTGAATATAAGCCACAAAAAAAATCATGTTTTGTAGTCTCAATTATAAGCAAGATTTAACTTACTCTATCATATTCAATGTTATAATTCCTAAAATACCCTTTAATTAAGTAAAGTTTTATTTTTCAATAATGAAACAATTTCCCATGAGGGGTATTTTAGATAATACAATTAAATATTTTATTACCTTTAAAAAATTAATGAAGTTAACTACTTTTCTTAAAGTGCGTTAGGTAGTATATGTGGCTTATATAAGCACCAGGTGCTTATATATCAGCACTATATTGTTCAGTTGTTAACTTGTTATAGTATATGTGGCTTTAGTTTTTTCTTTTTTGGGGAAAAATAATTCGTGTATGTGTGTAATTTTGTGGATTGTGCTAAACAAGTATAGTCTCTTAGATTTTGCAAATGGGATTCTCTAAAATGGTGCTCACTATGCTTCATAATTTTGCTTATCTGGGTGGACAGAAGTTTTTCAACATGGATAATTTTGGTTTGGTAGCGACTGTTTTGAAGTCTCTAGTTATGTTGCTTGAGGGTGAAAGCCGATCCGATGTTACTACTCCCTGTCCTCCTGCAATAAATCAGCTGCATACTGAATTTTGCACAAATGATAGTTGCCAATTATTAGAAGGCGCTGAATCCATTGATGCAATTGCATGCTTGCTCTTGGAAGAGATAAAGAACTGTTGGCTCCAAGGGATAAACCAAATTGATATGTCAGATTCTGGATTAATGCCAGGCAATGATAATGTTCGACAACGGTCTAATGAAGAAGTGGGTCAACATACCACTGACAAGAATAATGATGTGTCCGGTTGTTTGAAAAGATGCCTGGTTTCTGATACTCGACCACATGCTCTTAAGAATGTCATCCTCTGTCACCTTATTGATATCGTGTCATTGGTGGAACTGGTAGCAAACGAAATGGTATTACTCTCATCATTTCATGTTGATTTTATCCCTGTTTTTTAAATTATGTATATCGAGCTCAAATTTGAAAGGTATAACTGACCCTTTAATGACAAGTGACATTATCATTTTTAAGAATCAATGTTATACTGAAATTAATAAAATTCAAAATTATGAAATTGGGCATAACTCTAGTTCACAGTTGTAATCTCACTCATAGTAATAAATATATGGTTTGATTGAATAAGTGAATTGTTACCAAGGTATAAGATTAAGTTTTTATATGGTTGAAAATTGTGTTCTTCTCATTCTTATGGAATGAATACATTATGACATCGTGTGGTTGTTGTGATCATACTAGAACCTAATTCCTTGCCTTTCCCAATACAGAGCTGGCACTGGACTGATATCAAACTTGTTCCTCTGCTGCTCGACTTGCTTGACACATGTGTAGAGGAGAAAATTGCTGTTGCTATCATTGTACTTCTCGGTAAACTTGGAAGGTAAGTTGATCATTGTATGCTTTCATATTGTTAGTAATCATGCATGCGTAGACATATTTATGAATAGAGGATATATGAGGTAGATGTATGCTTATCATGAAAGTGAGGGGAAATATGTGATCATTGGAACATCTTTACTGAAAATTGATAGTCATTTACAGCCGTGATGACCATTTTGTCAAGTGACATAACATGGCGTCTGAATGACCAGTTATACAAAAAATCAATAATGTAAAAACTATATTTCTATCATACTCCCTCCGTCTCACAATAATTGTCTCTTTACCACTTTTTCTTAAAATAATCGTCACTTTAGAATACCAATGCAGCATTTATTACTTTTTTCCATTATTATACCCTTATTTATTGAATTTCATCCAATTTAAATACTCATTTAGCTACAATTAATAAGGGTGTTTTAGTAAATGACACTAATTTTACCATCAAAATTAACACAATTAATTATTTCCTCAATAATCGTGCATAAACCTTAAACGACTATTATTTAGAGACGGAGATAATAAGAGATAATAAGAGATAATAGAAGAGATAGGGTTAATATAGTAAAATTAAGCAAAGAAATTAGTGTAAATCTAGGGCAAAATATTGCTTACCGATTAACTTTAAGTAATAAGAAATAATAGAAGAGATAAGGTTAATATAGTAAAATTAAGCAGAGAAATTAGAGTAAATTTAGGACAAAATATTGCTTACGGGTTAACTTTAAGTAATAAGAGATAATATAAGAGATGGGGTTAATATAATAAAATAAAATTAAGCAGAGAAATTAGGGTAAATCTAGGGCAAAATATTGCTTACGGGTTAACTTTAAGTAATAAGAGATAACTTTAAGTAATAAGAAATAATAGAAGAGATAAGGTTAATATAGTAAAATTAAGCAAAGAAATTAGAGTAAATTTAGGACAAAATATTGCTTACGGGTTAACTTTAAGTAATAAGAGATAATATAAGAGATAGGGTTAATATAATAAAATAAAATTAAGCAGAGAAATTAGGGTAAATCTAGGGCAAAATATTGCTTACGGGTTAACTTTAAGTAATAAGAGATTGCTTACGGGTTAACTTTAAGTAATAAGAGATAACTTTAAGTAATAAGAAATAATAGAAGAGATAAGGTTAATATAGTAAAATTAAGCAGAGAAATTAGAGTAAATTTAGGACAAAATATTGCTTACGGGTTAACTTTAAGTAATAAGAGATAGGGTTAATATAATAAAATAAAATTAAGCAGAGAAATTAGGGTAAATCTAGGGCAAAATATTGCTTACGGGTTAACTTTAAGTAATAAGAGATAATAGTAGAGATAAGGTTAATATAGTAAAATTAAGCAGAGAAATTAGGGTAAATTTAGGGCAAAATATTGCTTACGGGTTAACTTTAAGTAATACTAGACTTTTGGCCCGTGCATCGCACGGGTCTGATGTATTGTTTAGTATTCGCATAAATTATTTATAAATCAACACATATTAAATAAACTATTTATCTTATAAAATGTTACTCAATGACTAAAGTGTTGAGACGTTAAATGAGTGTAAGAAAGAGATCCATTAACAGAATTATTGTATTGTATCATGAGGTAGGAAAATAGGATAATTTGTTAAGTAAGGATTGGATCAATAGGAGCGATCTGTTTTTTCAAAAAAATAGGAGCGATCTATTAACAAAATTGGAGCGATCTCTAATTTCAAAAAAATAAGAGCGAAAATAGGATTGGATTGGATTTAGGAGTGATCTGTTGTTTTTGATTTCAGAAGTATTTGAAAATAACATTTTGATTAAATTAAATAGGGGTAATACAGTAAATTAATCATTGAAGTTAGGTTAAATCTAGGGCAACATTTTGCGTTTGGGTTAACTTTAAGGAATAAGAGATAAGAGATTTCAGAAGTATTTGAAAATAACATTTTGATTAAATTAAATAGGGTTAATTAAATAGGGGTAATACAGTAAAATTAATTATTGAAGTTAGGTTAAATCTAGGGCAACATTTTGCGTTCGGATTAACTTTAAGGAATAAGAGAAGAGATAATAGAAGAGATAGGGTTAATATAGTAAAATTAAGCAGAGAAATTAGGGTAAATCTAGGGCAAAATATTGCTTACTGGTTAACTTTATGTAATAAGAGATAATAGAACAGATAGGGTTAATATAGTAAAATTAAGCAGAGGAATTAGGGTAAATCTAGGGCAAAATATTGCTTAAGGGTTAACTTTAAGTAATAAGAGATAAGGTTAATATAGTAAAATTAAGCAGAAAAATTAGGGTAAATCTAGGGCAAAATATTGCCTACGGGTAACTTTAAGTAATAAGAGATGATCTCTAAATTACATATATAGATGAGGGAGTGTGTTTGAGCATAAGTAGAAGTGATTACCTCAAGATACTAACAAGCTTAAATATGAACCGAAGATAATAGCCAATGAGAAATTAATAATGTCAAGATGACTTGAAAATAGGAAGTGAAAATATGGATGACGCTACGAGGAATATTAGTAGAGAGGTAAACACTTAAATTAGAATGGAGAATAAGGTATACTATTAGAATGAAAGAGATAATAATGGAGAGAACGAATGACGAGAGTAGATTCCAAATTTAGTAATGAATAACAAAGGAATGTGATGTGTACATATGTTCGTGTAAGATGTTGTTTAATGATGAGAGGTTATTGTTGTATGATGAAGATCTATGTTGAGATGATAATTGTTGAATGGTGATGATCAATGATATAATAAATGATGTTTGCGAATGACGAGTAATACCGATGACGTATCTTGTTTAGGGTGATGAATAAATGATGAAGTGAGTTATGCTGCGAGTAGGAGTTAAAGCATTTGATAAGGTCAGTGGTGAAAATAACAGCGAGAAAAGATATCCAGTTAACTAAGGTTTACAAGACGAGACTTCAATAGAGCAAATAGTGTGGTATGTGGTGAATCTAAAAACACACGATTTAGTAAAAGGGCTATAAGACGATCATAAAAGGGAATATGAAGTAGGTTCTTTTCTGAGTAACTGATGTTGTTAGACATAATCTCCTGAAGCCAATAATGAGTTTAGGAATACCGTTAAGTGAAAGAGTAAAAGAGCAAAGGTAGTTAAAGAACTTAAGATGAATGTTAAATAGTAGTGTATAAGGTGTAAAAATGAATAGAGAATATAGAGGTCTAATTTAGATGATTGTAAACGATGAGAGGGTCGTTAAGACGAAATGTAAGGGAAGATAAGGATTTGTATATTAAGTAATGAAAGATAATAGGAGTGATGATAATGATGAATAAAACGGGGATCGATTAGAAGAGAGCAAGATGAATAGGAAAGAGGATAAAAGGTAATAGTTATAATGGTTGACGATAATAACAACGACTAGTATCGAGAGAATGAAACCTTGAATTATAATGTAGCCTTGGTGACGAAAGTTGCTGAAGTCGAAATTAATGATACGGTGGTGATATAAGCGGATGATAGAGAGTATTAATGAGGAGTCCTATAACTGTGACAGAGAGTGATGACAATTAATATTATATATATGTAAAGAAATTACTACGATGGGAAATGATGAGGTTATATTATAATAATGATGAGAATGACGATGTCTACGTTGATGTGATGATGAGAGTGGTGATGATGTTTTGTGTGCTTGCATTAGAGTCGTGCATTTTAGGGGAAATCTTGCATTATTATGCTGGTTATGTGATTAAGTGTATACGTGTAATACTTGTCGGATTTAATTATTTATGTTCATATAGAGTCTAGAGCATGGTGTCGTGCATTGATGTCGAGAAAAGTCCAGTAATATACCTCAGGCAAATTATGCTGGTGAAAGTCCAGTAACATACCTCTGACAAATTATGCAGGTGAAAGTCCAGTAACATACCTCTAGAAAATTATGTAGGTGAAAGTCCAGTAACATAACTCTGCCAAAATGATGAGTAGGTGTGGTACCACATTCATATAGGTCGATAGGAGAGTCTATATGCATATATGATGATGTTTTGTGCTTGGTGGTTGTAAGTGTGAAAATGATGTGTTGTAGTGATCTGTGAAAAAAGAGATTGTGCATAATAACGGTTGAGAGTGAAAATATGATGGAGATTATATTATTTTGATATTTATTTAATATGTGTATTTTTCCCTATTATTATGTTATGGCAGGATTTCTCACCCCTTATTTTGTTGTGTTGTTTTCTGTATGGTGTATGCACCTTGAGTACAGATACTCAGGTTGACAAGGAGTAGCTATGGGATGTTTTAGAAACTGGAGATGAGGAGATGCCCTCCGTTTAGTTCTGTTATTAGTAGTTGAATAAGCATGTAGTCGCTAAGAGCTCTGATATTGTAACACTAGGGTTGGGGATGACGATTTAAATTTTAATTGCAGTTTGAGTTGAACCTTGGAAACTATGCTATTTTCCTATTTATGATTATTGAACGACAAGTATGAATTTATTAATGTGATCAGTGAATAATTTTCTTCTTCTCCAGTGGATTTATTTTAAAAGAAGACATTTTATCGTTATTTTGTTATATAATGTCGAGTTTTGTAACATCCTTACTATTAAATATATTCTTATTAATTAATAATTATCGTTAGGAAATAGGGTGTTACAGTGAGCAGCCTTCTTGGGGAAAATACATCATCAACCCCTGGGCTAAATTTAAATATGGTTTTTTTTTATACCCCAAGAAAACTCTTTTTACCCACGGTAAAAAGTTTATGGAGTAAAAGAAAGCAGATTTTAACTTATCCCAAGGGTTGATCACTTTCCCAAGTCTATTTTACCTCGAAGAAGTTTGATCACTTTTGCCCCCAAAGAGAATATTCAAAAAGAAAATAAAAGAAGAGAAATAGAGGGATAGGGTGAGGAGGGGGAGAAAGTGATATGGTGTGAGGAATTAGGAAAGTATGGAGGGGTATTTATAGGTGGGAATGGTAGTATAGGTTGTAAACATCATTAATGTGGTCAAAAAACGTGTAAAATTTGGAAGAAAACGTGTGGATTGAATGTTGAAAAACTGACCACAGACCAAAAAACGTTTGTTTTTCAGTTCTGACCACCGGCCAACTAGCGTGAGTTAACTCACGCGAAGGCTCAGTGGTACGTGACTTAAGTCACGCTGAGCTAACACTAGCGCATGTTAAGTCACGCAGCGTGACTTAACATAAGTTTTTTTTTTTGATAAGGCAAGAACAAATGACATAAAAAAGAGTGGTTTCCAACTAAATTGGTCCTCAACTCTAATCTTTTGTCAGATGCTCATAAATATAAGTACAAAATACACTAGCGCATGTTAAGTCACGTAAGGGCATTTTGGACTTTTACTTTGAAAATGAGCAAAACAGTTTGGGTAAAGAGCAAAATTCTTAAAGCATTACAAGATTGTGTACCCAAAAAACAAAAGGTATTAGAAGATTGTCAAAATTGCTGTTAAAAGTAAATTTTAAATTTTCTAACTCATAAATTAAGCATGGTAAAAAATTGATTTATTTTTTCTCTCTCAACCCTTTGAAACTCCACTGCATTCTATAACAAGAGTATCCACAAAAGAAGAAAAAAACAAGGGAAAGGACTTCACATCAAAGATAATAAATCAAAACGATGACGCATAAGTGACCTAATTGAGTGGTGATATTTAAACAACTATTTATGACAATTTTGTTTCTTTTTTTTATTGGTCAAAAACAATAGAGAGAAAAGAAAAAGAGAGTGTAAGAACATGTGAGTATGAGAGAGAATTGTCAAAAAGTTGTCATAAAATGGTTGTACAAATATCATTTATTATATTAGTGGAAGCTTACATGCAAATCAAGAAGACACCCTTATAATTAACCCCTCTACCTGAGCCTGATTTAAACTTCTGAAATGACTTATTCAACATTCATTCAAATTCTACCACCAAAAGACCCCCAATCCATCGGAGAAGACACTATAACAAACCAAAAAACTTGAGTTAAGGAAATAAGACTCCCGATCTCGAATCAAAAGTGATCGATCCACCATACTCCAAAAACAAATCACTAAGACACCCTTCAACTTTCGATCCACCAGAAATGACACCATAGCAGTCTATAAACTTGAAACTACACACTAACTTTCAATCTCGAATCAAAAGTGATCGATCCATTAGAATCGATAAGACAAACCCCGGAGGCAATCCAAGAGTTGAATGGTAGTGCAAACAGAACCATAGTAAAAAATGGTCCAACTTGAACAACCCAAATCAAAATCCGATCTAACACGAAAGTTGGCCCATAAAAGGAAAAAAAACCCAAATCAGCGTGGTGTAGTAGTGGCAAAAATGGTTCAAGATTTAAAGGTCACCACGAGCAAACAACGGAAAATAAACACAAAAAACAAAACAAAAAACTCACGCCAAAACAACTCATAAACTCCTCATCATCAACACCACAACCAAAAACTCACCATCATACAAAAAAGTCAATTAACATTCTAATTTCCAACTCAACCCCAACAACCACCACCTTATATTACTAACACTGAAACTCCCCTAACCACACCAAAGACCGAGCTTAGAAACAAGTCTAAACACCCATAACCACACCAAAAACCGAGCTTAGAAACAATTCTAAAATTTCCTTCAAAATACTATTTGATAACATATTTTTAAATTTTTAAAAAATTAATTCAAATACTTCTTAGATAAGCATCCGCGAATATTCGATGGGTATCGATATTTGATACAAATACCCCTATTGAATTTTAAAGCTTATGTGCTCTAAGTCGAATCCTTAATCAACTAAACTAACTTAAATCAACCATTGATTATAAATAAAAAAAAAAGAATGATGAAATAAAAAGACATCAACAATTGCTAACTACAAGAGACATTATTTTTAAAGGTTGGTGATGTGGTTTGAAAATACATTTGAAATTCATTGTTGCAAATAGAATTATCCATTTTATTTTTTTTGTCCTTGAATTTGACTTAACACAGTGATTCAGAAAAAGACAAATTGTATTTGGTCAGATCTTAAAAGTGACCTTCTCAAAAGAATATAAAGATGATTTGACTTCTAGGTCCTTAGAGTCTGGAAAATACATAGTAAGGATGACTCGGAGTCTGATGATCCAAAGCCCGGTCTTCAGTAGCTTTTGGGTGAATTCATCACTTATGATCTTCGGTATCTTATAGGTGAATTCTTCACCTCTACTCACCTGTGACTTCTGATTGACATTTATTCAAATCTTTTATAATGTCTTTAGCTTCTATAGTGCTTCAGATGCTCTCATATATGTCCAGACCTTGATAAATGTTAATCTATGACTCTTCACACTTAAACATATAACAATTATACATTGTGCATTATTCACATAGTTTACTTTGACAATATTTATTAACTAATATATAAATACAAATGTTAGCATGTATGATGTTTGATTTGTCTCGATGATTATTTTTCAAATATCAATTTTTATAATTTTTTTACTACATATAATCAAAGATATTAATGGTCAAAATTGTGTATTGACGTGTGTGTAGTTATTGACTACAACATGCATTTTAAAATGGAAAGAGTATTAACGTATCAAATTGTTTTTCAATACTTTGTTATCACCAAAACTTTCAAGGCATTGCACTAATCCAATTTTGTTCTGACACACATGACAGACTTTGAAAGTATTGAACAACTTTTTATCTTATATGATATTTAATAGACAAAAAACTATTTTGGTATTTTAAATAATTTATACTTTAAAACAAAAAGTTATGTTGTGGCTCTCAACTTTTGTGCGGTCCATTGGACCCAAATTTGTCAAGTCTTTTAAACTCAAAACACATTAAATTGTCATATGCACAAAATAAACCATCAAAATATGTTCTGGTCTTTGATATTATTATGAGCGTTGGAAACATAAAACATAAATTTGATATTGGGAATACAATCCCAACCACTTCCACTTCAATTCACTTTCCTCTGTTTCTATACTACGATTATGGTCGCTTCTTCTTCTTCAGCAAAACCCTTTGTCTTTCAAGGCTTCTCATGGAACGTCAACCCAAAACCGAACCTGTGTTGGGTTCAAATGACCATAGGAACTTGGAAGACGTGAGCATTCAGGAACTTGTTTCGTTGTTGCGTACAGGACAGAACAGGGAAGTTAAAAAAGTTTTAGTGAGTAGATATGAGAAACTTCAAACGGATGAGGTTTCAAGCTGAGGAAGATTTGAGAAAGAGAGAGGAACAATGCGAAAGAGGGAAAAGGGCACAGAGTAAGTATGAAACATTGTTGGAGGAAGTCAAGAAAACTAGTTTAGCTGAAGGAGACATCATTAGAGAGCTAAGGAAGAAGAACAATGAATTGGAGTTGGAAGTTTGTGATCTGAGGAAGTTGAAGCAAAAATGGAGCATGGATGCTCAACGTGAATCATCATCTGGTATGAGAGTTCTGCATGTATCTCTTATTCGGTTATTCCTATAAACATGTGCATTTTTTAATTGTTTTTCTGGGTTGTGCACGAAATGATTAGTTGCGGTTGATTACAACGATGGGCACGCAAAGTGAGTCTGAGAAAGTAGAAAATGAAAACGATGTTTCTGAAAAATCTGAAGATGAAAAGGTCTATTATACTTCCCTTTTCTTTTCAAATTTACCCTAGTGTATTACTTTTTTCTGTTTTTACTCAAGAGTGTTTCTGCTGCAACTATTGATATTATTTATGCTTCTCTTTTCATCAGTCTATTAGAGGAAAAAAGCGCAAGCGTATAACAAAACAAGGTTCATCTACATCTGGAACAGACAGCGATGTTAAGACGTTCTGCTAGGGTGAGATTTCATTGTTTTAATTGCTGAAATTTAAAATGTAGCTAGATATATGATAAAGAAATAAATTTGGCTTTCTAATCATTTTGGTATATTTTTCAGACTCAGAAGAAAAATGAAGATTCTTCCGTAGCAGAGGAGAGAAAAAGATCAACTTACACAGAAAATGAGTCTGAGGATGAATCTGAAGATGAGAACAGAATGAGTGAAAGGAGTAAAACATCTTCGCTTGACAAAAAGTAAAGCAAAGAAAACAACAGTTAAAACAAATCCTCGCTTGACACGAGTCCAATGGTCATAAGAAACTGTTGTCTACACACTCTGAGTCTGGTCATGATGATAGTGAGGGAAGTCCAATGGTCTTTCAAAGGAAGAAGAATACTGAAGAACAAGGAAGGCAGAAGACCTCAACAGGTAGACACTGCACTCTATCCTGGTTTTGATTATTTCACCTACAAATATTATGATATTATTTCGTCTACAGATATTATGTTTAGCATTAAAATATTTTTACTTTTCCATTAGCTTAACTTCTTTTTGTGTAGTTTATCAATTTTCTTTTTGTATTTGTCCAGAAGAAAAGGTTACTGAAAGAAAGAACAAAAACACAGAGAAGTCAAACCCCAATGATGATCAGTTACGCAAAGCAACATGTGTTATTTTAAAAGAACTCGACTTCAATACTGTAACAAGTTTCATTATCTTTGAAAGTTGTTTGATTCCTTCATCAATAACTGGTGGAATTTATAGAACTAGATTTGCATTGCTGTTGTGTTGATCCTACCTCTTAATCTTTTGATTTTAATCTTCATAAATTATGCCTCTAGTGAAGGTTTTCTGTTGTTCATTCAAATTTATAACATTTTTTCACGCTTTTGCAGGCTACATTTTCCGACATTTTGAAGCTACTCGGTATGTGCCATTCTGTATTATTACCTTTTTTGTCCTTGGTTTAAGTTTAATAATGATATCTTTTTGAGTTGCAACTGTCAGATTACAAATGAATGTGACTTTTATGGATTTAAGATAGAAGGAAATTGTAGTTTTGCTTAATTTTATATACGTGACGACTAATAATGTTGCTGACCATTGTTCAGGTAAGCAATTTGACGAGAATCTTTTCCTAAGAAAAAGACTTTTATTCAGCAAGAGCTGGTAAAACTAGCTGAAGAATATGAAGAAAGAGAACAAAGAGAATGGCGGGTTGATGCCTGACCGAGGAATTAGGTGCGACTGGTTGAGATATGGACTGGTTGTTGATTCCATCTGTGGTATGAGATTCTCGAATAACTATCTCAAAGCTGAGCTGACTGTACAACTCTTCAACCCAGAATGCAATGGATTCTAAATACATGATATGAAGATCGAGTGAGCGTGTGCAAAACAATGTTAAGTCAAATTTTTATCTTCTTTTTTTCTTTTTCAAATTGAAACCGTATGTAGTGAACCACTTTTCTTCTCTAAGCTAATATCAAATACTATACTAGTTGATGCACCAAGTATCATTTATAAATTCATATAAATGCCTTTCAAATATAACACTAACACCCATTGAACCATAAATAAATCAACTATTTTCTGTTATTTGTCTTTTCATTTGGTTTCCTCTTCACTAAACATAGTATCTCAATTGTTGCTTCTGGTTCAATTTTTTACAAGAGTTGCTTCTTGTTGATTACATCATAGAAGTACATAGAAGCAATGTCAATAGTTGTGTACTGCCATACCAATATGCTTAAAAAGTAAAAATAAAATAAAATAGCACTTGTATCTATAACATAATTATAAATAACTCATTTAAAATCATTATAATCATCATAGTCATGTAGTAGTATCTCTAGTGTGAAAACAATATAAAAAAAAATTATTATTTATAAACTATTATACGGCATCCATTTAGACCTTTAATACCAAGGTCTTCAATTCTTCTGGTGCTTAGATTAAACAAAACTAGATCCTGATCCTTTTCATGAAAAAGATATCGCCCTTCTTACCAACTCCAATAGGACGTTCAACGTCGGGCAACGGACCCACAATGAAGAGTTTGATCCATGACTCTTTAACCCCAACTTCACCCAAAACTGATATATGAAAAGTAGTCATCTCTACATAATTTGAAACCCATGCAATCGATCCATTTAACACAAATAAATGTCTAAATATGACTCCGAAAACAAGATTATCCATGTTTGAGGGTATTGATGTTTCAACATACGCCTCCATGTTTGAGGGTATATATGTTCTAACAAATGTCTCGTTGCTCAAGTCAAATGACACCAAATAAACATTACCACATGTTTTACTCTGACGCTGCCAGTGACACACTCCATCTGTGTACACTTGAACACCCAAATCATCATATTTTGAAGGCATGTATCTATCAAGTTTTCTCCAAGAGTTACTTTTTAGACAATATATCTCCCACAAGGGGCGACAATAAGGAGATTCACATGCAAAAGGACTAGTAGGAGTGACTTTGAATTCTCCGGTAGAAGGATTCCACAACACAACTCTCCGTAATTCTTCAATACAAGGAATGTTCGGTCTCAGCACAGCTTGAATACAAAGAATACCATTAACACTAGCAGAAGAATGTACAATAAACTCAAATTGTTCATCATATGGATTTGGCCAATTTAATTTAACCTTATTCTCGAATCTCTCGCCAGGAAGAGAATACAACACAGAATTCAACAAAGGTTTATATTTGCAATCTATATGATTCAGGGGGAGAGATGTATCCTCATAATAAGAATGATCCTTAGATAAGAAATTCTTTCGTAACAAATTCATGAAACAAGGGTTTTCAAATAAGAGAGACCACGATTTATCCACACAAGAAAATCGAAACAAAGATTTAAGAGGAAGTTTTGATAGTATGACTAAGGCAACATCATCATGTATGTGATCGTTAACCTTTTCAGTTGGTACGGCCAATGATTTCTCCATCTCTAAACTCCAAGGATGAATTGAGAGAAGCTGCTGAAATCAAACAAACACACTCAAGCGGTGTTGTCAAGTGA
>Ga0228711_1008310_pt1 | contig 14628 bp, 10 predicted proteins | sample MedpolnodulmetaG_2_FD_177996 | JGI IMG/M metagenome (GOLD analysis project Ga0228711, IMG submission 177996) | Root nodule microbial communities from Medicago polymorpha collected in Santa Monica, California, United States - brown nodules | ecosystem: Host-associated > Plants > Roots > Nodule...
CTTTTGTTTTTCTCAATCAGAACTTGAATCTTTGGACATATCTCACCATTGTACCTTTCAAGCATTTGCCTTTGCTTCACAATCCTCACAGTTATGTAATGCTTGATACCCTCAAGTAAGGTGATTACTGGTTTCTCCCTTAGACCAAGAATAGCTCTATTAAAAGCTTCACACATGTTGTTTACCTGCAAATCACATTGAGTTCTTGTGCTAAATGCTGATCTTGACCATTGTGCAGGTGGAACCTTAGCCATCTCATTGTAAGCCTCTGGATTTATATCCTTAATTTTCTGCATTGCTTGGTTAAAATCTGGAACAGTTGTAGCTCTAGCAGATTTCCACAATAACTCTTTCATATGTGCTCCTGGGAATCTCTTCTTCCAATTCCCATAAAGATGCTTAACACAGAATCTGCGTTCCACAGTCTCTCCTAGTCCCTTAATAACATCCACAAGTCCCTGTATTATCACATACATACAAGCATTTAAATATAGGCAGTTATGATTATATCATATGCAGTAAATAATAGTAATGGTGAGTAAGATACCTTTTGCTGGTCAGAAATAAAAGCATATTTTTTAGGCAGTATTTGGTTCAGGTCCTCCAACAATAATTCAACAAACCACTTCCAAGAATCTCTTGTTTCAGATTCAACCATAGCATATGCAATAGGTATCATTTGGTTGTTTCCATCCCTGCCTACAACTGCTATTAGCTGACCACCATGCTCACCTTTCAAGAAACATGCATCCAAACCAATTAATGGTCTACATGTGGTAGAAAATGCAACCTTACAAGCTTTCAAGAAAATATAAATCCTCTCAAAGACAGGTCCTACATCTGATTCACCACATTTGATTATGACTGTACTTTTAAGATTTTACCTTCTAATCTCTTCAGCATAACTCCTTAAATGTGCATATTGTTTACTTCGAGCACCATCAAGCAACTCCAGTGCTCTCCTCTTTGCCCTATATGCTTGAAAATGGTTGAGGTTAACATTCCATTTGGTAAATGCCTCATCAGCCAAACCACTTGGTTTGATATGAGGAGTGTGCCTTATCAATGGAATAAACTTCTTTGCCAGCCATTCAATTTTTGCTTGTGTATTCCCAGAAGACAAAACACATTCATGATCTGGTTTCAAGCTTGTTACTTGCCAATACTGACTTCCACCCCTCTTAGCAATTAACATGTGATATGGGCAACTAGGAAGACACTTGACAACCAACATCGTTTTATCTATTTTTTAACCTAAGATTTGTCCTTGTTTCCATAGCATGCTCCTTCACAGCATCCTTAGCAAGCTCCTTTGAAGCAAACTGCATCCCCAACTCAAACCTCACAGGATCACCCCTCTTAGGAAATTTGAATGTAGGGAATTTTCTGTTGTGAACCAATTCATCATCACTTTCAACTGGAGTGTGTAAATCACTCTCATCTTGGGAATACCCTTCATATCCAGCTCCTTCATTGTTCACAGCTCCTTCATTACTTCCAGCAAATGTCTCCTCAGGTAACTCATGTGTCCAATCCCATTGTTCTTCTCCATCATCACCAATGTCAACATAGTCTTCATCCTCTTCACTAAGATAACCATCTTCTTCAGCATCTTGATTCACCTCATTTCTGACATCAGGTTCCTCCATAACTTCTTCATTGATCTCACCTTCACAGTTCACACCTTCATTGTTCACCTCAGTAGTCCCTGCATTTCTAACCTCCTCCATAACAATTTCTTCAACATCAGAACAACCTCCATCTTTAGCACCTTCACCAATACCTCCTCCTTTCCCAGCACCTTCATTTATGACCTCAGCAGTCCTTGCATTTCTAACCTCCTCCATAACAACTTCTTCAACATCAGAACAACCTCCATCTTCATCCCCAAGCTCTTCAACCAAAGGACCTTCATCACAAAAATCCAGAACGTCAGGAATATCCACTTCATGTTCAACAAATACATCAACCACATTACACCCTCTAGCATCAGCAACAAGCTCCAACAAGTCATCATCATTGTTTAAAGGCTTAAGTCCACGCTGGAATGAGTATTTTGGATGTTGCTACCACAAACACTTGAACTTCAAATATCCATAACTGAGGACCAGCTTTTTAATGTCTTCATAGCACAACTTATCAGCATCAAAAGTGCCTTCCACCTCATTTACACAGCCCCCCACATATAGCCTTACAAGGAAAGTTACAAATCTACCCCCATGGTTAAAACGTAACTTCAAGACTTGGTCCTCACTTGGCCTGTGCAAACAGCAAGAACCACATATAGTCAGCAATAAAATAACATCCAGCACATCTGGACCACTTTGAATAAACAACTCTAAAAATAGACAGCAACACAACACAATATTTCACACATGGTGCAAATGGGTCAAGGAAGCTCATAAAGAACCTCATAAATATTCTCAACCATGACACAAACAAACATTAAAGTATGTGGGTACATCATTAATATGCTCAAACAAGAAATAAACAATGGCTAAAGCATGTATGTACAAGGAATATTCTTTATTGAGCACAACACAACAACCGAAAAAAACCCTAATTTTTGAGATTCCTTACATACCTGAAACAATATTTTGGGTCGATTCCTTGGTCCCACCATGATGGTCCATCTCCAGCTTTTGCTTTACCCTTATCTGCCATGGTCGAATCGAGCTTATGGAAGCAAGGAAGAAGAAGAATTTTTCGTTTCTGGGTTTCTATCTTTGAGTAGAGAAATCGATTTGGGATTGAATGAGAAACTAGGGTTTCCATTAAGTTCCCCCTTATATATCTTTAATTTTTAATTTGTTGTTATTTCTGAAAATGTTAAAATGTTTTTCCATAATAATATAATTAATTTCTCCAATTTTATAAATCATATTATCCACATATGCAGTGCCACATAGGTGTTTTATTTTCCACATCAGTTAAAATTCTGACACATGTGCGTTTTTGGACGAAAAAATGGGGGGTAGGACGAAAAATGCAACAAAAATGATAAATGAAGGACCATTTATTCTGTTTTAAAGAGGTGGGATCATTTTCGTAAGTAGGCCAAAACACGAGGACCAAAAGTGTAATTAAGCCTTTTTTTTAACACCGTAACTTAAACCATAAACCTGCTCATCTACCAACTTATATTTCCCTTTTTCTTAAAGAGAGAACTATTTGTTTAAGGGACTAACATTTTATATATTATATCCTCCCAAAAAAATTTGTATATATCATATAAGTATTTGTTTTCATTTAGTAGTATTATTGGATTATGTGGGGATATCATTGTTTTTTTTAAGAAGTCAAACTAATTCTTTGAAATTGACATGAAAAAAAAAATTAAACCTTAGACCTTAAAAGAAACACACTTTATACCAAACCAACAAGTGGATTCATAGTTCTTTACTGTATATGGGGGTGGGTATTAAATAATCTTTAATTTTTTTATGATAAGGTATTAAAAGACGTTATTATTGGTTTAGAACAAAATAGATAAGTGGGGTCAATTGTCCTCTATTAGTATTGGGTGGATCCGTGCATGGGTCTATCCTACTCAAACGAGCATATGAGACCTAGGGCCTTCCTAGAGATTTACGAGCCTTAGGCATAGTATGAGAAAAGGGCCATTTGCATTACATCATAAATTTTTTTCTTTTGGTAAATGATGAATGCGACATGTATTAGTTATAATGGTTGACATCCCAGCTATGCTGGCACCCCAAGTCACTATAATACGATATTTTGACATCCCAGCTATGCTGACACCCCAAAATATCGTGTGTCAAATACACATCATCCTATATATTATTAATAAAAAGGAAAAACAAAAAAAAGTTGGGGGGGCCGAACCTAACCCAACAAAGTTAAGTAAAATTATAGGGATGGATACCAACCTATCTCTAGAGAAAACAACTCTAATAAAACTATGACATATAGATATAGACCATCATTGAGAATATACAATAGTTGCACAAAATATCCAAAAAACTTCTCTTTTACTCGTGAAGTTAAAAGTTGTTTTTTCGAGCTTTTTGAGATTTCAAAATCATTTATAATGACATCAACGTCAATGTTCTTCAACATTTCCTTCTCAATTGATAAAGTAGCCAAACAGTTCAATCTATCTTGTGACATTGATGACCTCAAGTAGGTTTTAATCAACTTCAATTTTGAAAAACTTCTCTCTGCCGATGCTACAGTCACGGGCACCGTCAATAAAACTCTGAAAGCAATTGTTACATTTGGATAACAATCTGCAAGTTTGACAAATTTAAGAATATCCAAGGCATTCATTGTATTAGTTGGCAAAGTGCATTGTAACACTTTTATTATCAAGAGCCTCTTGTTGTGATTTTATTAGCTCTTCATTTCGTTTTTTTTCCTCCAGTTTTCACTACCTGATAAATGTTTTTTAGGCAACATCTTAAAATAAATCAGATACCCAATAGAAACCAATACAAACAAACAAAAAAAATAATGGTAGTAGTAGTAAGTGAAGTAGAGCACAATAGCATCTTAAAAGTAGACTGAAGTTTTAGCATCTGAAAATAAAATAAAAGAAAGTGCAACAAAAAAAAAAGAAATATATCAACACTTAGTTAAGCAAAAAATAATAATTGAATTGAATTGGAAGAAAAAAAATCCAAAAATCGAAATATAAATCATGTGAACAGTGAACTTAAGTCTATGGATACAAACAATTAATTAAAAAAAAAATCAAAAATTGGTATTCACGTGTACTTACTGTGTCTTTGTGTACAGTACTAAACTCTTGAATAAATCATCATCATGCTATATGCTTTTTGTTGGACAAATCATGCTATATGGAAAAATCATGAATTCAATTGGAAAAAACATAAATCACTCAATAAGAATTTTATAATTCAACACAGGAAGCAATTAGAGAATTGAAACAATCATTATCAAAGAGAATTGGAATAAGAAAAAAAAAGCACAAACCTAAAACAATTTATCCGGAGAGAATGACTGATTTTGGAACCTTTTGGCTTTTTAGGTTTTTTTTTATCTGTCTTTCTAATTTGCTCAGAAAAAGTTTTTGTTTTTGTGTTAGTTGGGACCTTTCCATTTTTTCCCTCTTTATTGGGCCTGTTGGTACGAGAAAAGGATTCAGATTTAGGCCTGCTGGTACGAATTACTATATGCACCCAACCTTCTTACTTAGTTTTAGAATATAGACCCCCGATAAAAAAAAAAATTGGGCCCCCTACGGGCAAGGGCCCTAGGCCGTCCCACTCCTGGCCTATACCTAGGGCCGGCCCTGATGAGACCTAACTCACAAATGTTTACATCATATACTTTCTCACATGCACTATTTTCTTCTCCAAAATACTCTTTGCTCATATTAATAATTGTTAGCTAGTAATTTCACCAGCCTCATTTAATGTGGTCAACATTAGTTGACTTTTATTCTTGCAGGAATCGAAGTCTTTTCTTCAACTTCAGGAGTTTCGACGAGATGTTGGACTTAGCATGAAAGGGTCTAAAAACCCTTAGGTTCAACAAGACACGAGTTAGGGATGCAAAACCGTCGAAGTCAAGCAACTTCCGTTGAAGCGGGAAGATTCGAATTTCAAAGAGAAGCGGTTTCCTTAATGGAGAACGTGGGAGACAAACGTTTGACTACATGGAAGAAGTGTTGATCGTGGGATTATACATTTTCCAGTTATTTTTCTATGTATAAATAGTAGTTTTCCATAGGAAAAACGGGTCGCAAATCACCTATACATAATTCTAAAACACTCGAAGTACCGGCGCGAGAGAAAAGAGTCATAAAGAATGTATGTAAAGGATTTGTCGAACCACCTTTATTTTTAATGCATTGTACTTTATCTTTCCTTTAAGTTTTTGCAATTTTATACTTAATGCCTTTGCTTAGCTTTTAAAAACCCTTTTTTGTCGAAAGACGCCATACGATCTTGTCATGTTCGTAAAGCAACCTATGAACTCGATGAACGTTTGAAAAACAAATGCACAACATGTCTTAGGATTTCTGGTTGGATCCTGCTTATAATAACCAAAACCAGCCCTCGTTGTTTACCAAAAACACCGGTAAACAATAATATGAATTATGTTTCAGATTATATAATCTGAAATTTTGTTTTGCCCATATTTATAGAACATCAGTGACATATAATATTAAGAAGACATAATTGAAAATGACCAAAAATAAAATTAATGTAAAGAGATAGAAATGTAAAAAGATAAAAAAAAGTGAATCAAATTCTCATTTTATTAAAAGATTATTACTTTCATAGTACATTTAGATTAACATATTGCTTAATTTAAAAAATTATTAGACACCCAAAGTTAAATTTGTAGTAGAAGAAGATGGAGGGGAAAAATAGGATGTGACAATGTTTTTTTTTCCTCTCCCATCCTAAGAAAAAAGGAGAGGAGGGGTAAAACTATATCTATCGAGATAAGGAGACTCAGATGAGCAACTTTACTTCCAAACATATCAAACTTACACACAAACAGAGGGTGTGAATTTGCAGAGCGGGACTCTTTGACCATTCATACTATCCTTAGATAAAAACAAAAGAAATCTTTGTATGAAATACCAAAGGTGGAACATTATAGAAGAAAAGAGAAGAATATAATATGAGATGTAATGAGAATTCGTGAAGGATTGATGGGTATTTATAGGGGTAAACTCTGAGAGAGAGTGCAACGAAGTCAAAAGAGGGTTAAAATCTTGATGACCTGTCAAAAATCAATCAAAACATACTTAAAACCGTTCAACCTTGTTGACTAAGTCATCATCCATACTCTGAACTTATTCAAATTATATAATCCGAAAACATTAAAAAAATGTTCAGATTATATAATCTGAAATGTGCAAGACTTTCTAAAACTCATACTTTGTATGGTGAGGGAAATTTTAGATTTTATAATATGAATCAGGCAAATACAAGTTTTTTTTGTGGTCCATATTACTATAAAACACAACAAAGAACTATGAAAAACTATTAGGCATATCTGAACACCAAGAGGTTGTTATGAACTTAATCTTGTTGCCCTACTAATAAAAATATGTTAGTTGACATGACATTAAGATCAAGTTCAAAAAAACCTCTTGGAACACATTCCCTTTTATAATTACTCATCTTATTATGTTGTTATACAATACACTTTTGAATTATGTCATTTAATTTTTTCCTATGTTATGAACTATGGAACCTCCTAACCTTAAGTTTTGACAGAGTTTGCAATTGTTCAGATTATATATTCTGAATTCTTCTCTGAAGATTTCAGATTATATAATCCGAACTATCCAAGAATATGGATTGTGGTGTTACAAGCAATGTTTGGAGAGTTTGTGATGTGTTAATTGCATTTTTGACCGGGTTAGACATTGTAAACATTTCCTTTGATTGTAGTTACAGTCTAGGAATGTTTTATGACTATAAATAGGCTTGTATCCTTCAACACTTTCATTCATTCTTCACTACTCATCCATTCTAAAATTTTCTTTCTTATTTTAGTTATGAGTGGTTCATTATATCACGATCATTGTTGACCATTCATACGATCTCTAAAATTGCTTTACAGTTTTTGTGGGGATCGTATGGTGGTCAGCAGAGACCTTTCCTATCAATTACAACACCATTTATACGTTTTAGTATGTTTCAGATGGTACCATTATCGCTGGGTTGGTTCACTTCAGAAGAAATAAATAATTGGCATAACAAAATTAAGGCCAAATGTCATTTGCGGTCCTTTAAGTTACATTATTATAACAAGTTAGTCCTTTAAATTTTTTTAGTTACAAATTGGTACTTTAAGTCATAAAATATTTGCACCATTATCCTAATTTCATCAAACTCAATCAAAAAGTGTTTATGTGGATGTTTAATGTTAAGTTGGTTTTTCCAAATTCATTACTCTCAAAACTAGAGCTCATAAGTGTGTTATTCAGTCTTGATTCAAAACAAAATTGACCGATTACTTGATTTATAATATTGTTGATCAAATATTTTTATGTAAAATTCAGTTTGAAATTCAAAAAAAAAAAAAATGAGTATAAGTAGTCATGTTTGATGTTATAAGCACTTTTAGACCTACCATCTTAATATTAAATGGTCTATTAGCACTTTTTAACGAAGTTGGCTGAAAAGAGGGATGACAGTGTAAATATTCTATGACTTAAAGGACCAATTTATAATAAAAAATAACTTAAAGGGTCAATTGGTAACAACAAAAAACTTAAAGGACAAATCTGTTATAAAAAATATAACTTAAAGGACCATGAGAGGTATTTGGCTTAAAATTAAATAGGATTTATAAAATAACTGAATAAAGAACTTAAATTAAATAATCCAACAAATAAAATAGAGGTTAATCTTAGAACCCTACCCTAATAGAGTTTAGTTACTCATGGTAACTAAAGATAAATGACGAAAGAAATAAAACATACCCTATAGACTTAGAGTGAGTAGAAAGACTCCTCCCTCGAAGCTCTTAGTGTTTGCATTCCTCTTGAACTGCATCGTTTTGAATGAAAAATATTGAATGAGAGGAAATGTATTTATAGGCAAAGTTTCCACCTGGGTTTGGGCCTCAAAACTGAGCTTTTTTCACTTAAAAGTAACAAAAAAAAGATTTATTTTTCGTAGTCAACATGCCCGAGGGCGCATGACCTGCATGCCTCAGGCCCATGAAATACACTCAGGGGCGCCTGAGTGTTATTTTTCATGCTCGAGGCGCATGGTTCATGTTTAGGGGGCGCATTAGTGCATTTTTTTGCGTGTAATCGCCCGTGTTCTTTGGGCGTTTTCTTCCATATAAGATGTCTTGGGTCATCAAAACGAAATTCTCCCTTTTGTAATGTCTTCATAGGCCTCTTGAATATTCATTATTTGTCTTTTCAAATCTTCATAAATCTTCAAGATGTTTTGCTTTTTCGATTTGCATGATTTCTTCCTTAATTACATCAAAACACCCTATAATTACTATATTTTGGAAAAACCAGAATTACATGACTCGAAATTAAAACATTACAAAATATCTTGACAACCATAGGCAATTGCTCTAAAACTCATCTATCTTGAAATAAAACTAAATAAAAATGACTGAAAAATATGCTAAGAATAACGTAAGATAATCTGCCATCAGTTGTCTCATTAATTTTCACTAAAATGGGTATTCAAATAATATACCTTTTTTTAAGGAATAAAATGAGACTTCACTATTAAAATAATAATGATAACTCTAATTATGATCAACTTAATTGGTTAATGAGTTTGAGTTAACTGCGAATCAACCAGAGTACGTGAACTTGATTCTTAAATAAAACATTAATAAATAGTCAAACTTTACATACCTCTTGAGTTGGAGTGTAGGTTAATAAATTGTACTTCTTAAAATAATATTATTGGCATTTAATAATATTATTTTTGACTCATCGTTTGATTAAATTAATATGTTATTTTTAGTCAATACAATACAAATTACTCCTTTTAAACAAAATAAAATTTAAAGTGAAATAATATAAAATGGTTCTTTATTACTATCAATATTAATTTTGTTGTTTTATGCATTTCTTTGATCTTATTTTAGGTCAGCAATAATGGAAAAGTTAGTATTATATAGTATATATTGTAGTTAGCATTAAATTCCCAAAACATATGGTCAACATGATTAATTCCATCTTACCTCTTTAGTAATTATTTGAGTCAAAAAAATTGTAATCAAATGTTTATAAAATTATTTTAAATTCAAAATAATACCATTTCTAAGTCTATATAATGGAAATAATGTTAGTCTTATATTTTACGAGATATACAATATAAGATTAAATTCTACAATCCTTCAAAATAATTCTATAAAAATGGTTTTTCCCAACTATCATTCTTATCTTTTAGGTCTTTCATGCATTTTTTATATCTTGTTTTCAGGTAAGGAGAAAAGGTATCTTATGTTCTACTCCCTCCGTCCCAACCAAATTGTATGTCGCTTTGGAGAAAAAAAATTGTCCTAAATTATATCTCACTTCACAATACCAATGAAACGTTAATGCTACTTTTCCTACTATATCCTTAACTATTTATTACTCTCTCTTCTTTCAATTCTTTCATTTATCTTTCTCATATCATTTATTAAGGACAATTTTGTAAAACAACTCATAATATCTCTTTCCAACACAAAATGAATTACATTTCTTAATACGTGTGAAATGACCAAAACGTCATACAAATTGGGACAAAGGAGTAGTTGTTATGTTTTGTAAAAAAAATCTTCTAGTTGTTATGGTTTGTTATATTAATATTTATACAATGCATAATCAAATGAATAAAATGTTATATTTATATTGGCTCAGGATTAGTGACTAGCTTGAAGACTCCAACCGTAGGGATTTACAAAAGACACAAAGGACCCTGCATAATTGGAAGGCCAAACCAATATTGTTGCACAGGGGCTTGTTCTCCAAGCTGCTATGCAGACTGTGAGAAAAAATATGGATATCCACATGGTGGACAATGTACTAATATAGGTATTACCAGCCTATGTTGTTGTAATAAGTATTGAATTATATTGTATATCCCTGTTATTGATAAAATAAAACAATAATTTATAACTTATCTTAACGCCATGCAAATTGTAAGATTACTTGTGAAAAACTCGAGAATATTTGTTAATTTATATGCACCATCAATGTAATTTTTTTACAATGTAAATTAATCATAATTATCACATTATTAAAATGTCTAACTTTAATTATAATTACATTTACGATCACACATATTGACATATGAATGATTGTTATATTTATTGAAAAAGGAATTCTATTTTTAGCGAATGAAAGAAAAACAAAAAACATGTCTACTTATTTTTTATTAATAGAAAATGCTAACAAATGTCCTTTGAACATTGTTTAAACATTCAAATGTAATAACTTTTACAATAAAGTTTGTGTAATTATGACTTTTACATTGTCTGACTTGTAATTTCAAGACTAATAGAAAATACTAACAAGTATCATTCAAACATTATTTAAACATTCAAATGTAGTAACTTTTACAATAAAAATTTGTGTAATTATGACTTTTACATTGTTTGACTTGTATTTTCAAGGCAAAATTTCTTTTTATAATTCTTTACACAATACCTTTAGGCTTTGTTTGCAAGTTTGGATGGGAATGGAATGAAAGACTTGGAAAAAAGGAAGGAGTAAGTGGAAGAAATAGAGGACATTGGAAGGAGGGGTTTTGGAAGACTTAATTTTCTTCAAAATATAAAACCCTCCTCGTTTGGGGGAACTAAAAAATTGTATTAGAGGAGGGTTTTGAGGGATTTGGGAGGGGGTTTATATGAATTCTTCAAATTTAATATATGTTGTTATAATATTTTTTAAACTAAAAATATATTAATCATAAACATTAATTTACCACTCTTAAAAAAAATACTTTTTCAAAAAACGTGAAAGATTTCTCAATTATTCCATATATTTCTCTCTCCTGAAGCCTTTCCTTCCCCTCCCCTCCAAACTCCGAAACAAAGCCTTAGAGCACTTTTTTTTTTCTTTCTGACAAACCTTAGAGCACTTGTTAGCAAGACTTTTATTTTTACGTTAAATTTCGCGTTAAAATAACATTACTCTTACTCTCTCTGTTAATAACTATAAAACCCGTTATAAAATCTTGTTTTTTCGTTACTATAAAATTTTGTTTGTTTCTAAGGTCCCGTTTGGATTGAGCTTATTTTAAGCTTATGAAAAATAGCTTATGTAAATAAATAATCTTTTATTTTAATTTATAAGCTTTCACTAATGAAAATTGTATTTTCATATACTATTTTTTCATAAACTGTCTTAAAAACTAATAAATAATACATAAAAACTTATTTATTTGCATAAGCTGTTTTATATAAGCTCTAAAATAAGGTAATCCAAACAGGCCTAAATATAATATTCCCAACAAAAATTCAGTTTTGTCTATTACCTCTTTTTTCTTTAAATAAATCATTTTTTAATACCATTAATTTTTTTAAAAAATATATGTATACACATAGGATAATTTAATAAAAGTCATAAATACTCCTTCATTCAAAAAAAAGAAATAGCCATAAATACTAATAGGAAAATGCTAACTTGTGCCCTTAAGACACAAGTTAATGAGCCAAATGTAGAAATATTTTATTGTAATTAATGCATTTGAATTTAATTTTTTTAGTTTTAATTAATTGAATGCACAAAATTTTAGAAAAAATTTCTACTTTTAATTGCTTAACATATGCCCTAAGGATACAAGTTAGCATAACCACAAATATCATAAAAAAAAAAAAATATTACTTCAATAGGTTTTATTAGTACTACCTCCCTAAAAAAAAATACTTTTATTAGTATCACATTTCAAGGAAAAAAAACTTTTATTACTACCTTCATCCTTTATTATAGGACTTTTCAAAAAATAATAATTGTCCTTCTTTATAAGATCCTTTTGCAATTGTCAACGACATTATTTTTCTTTACAAAATTACTCATATTTACTCTAGATATATTTTTTTATAGTTCCTGAGCACAATGAGTCAATGACATAAAATGTCAATGCTCATATATATTATCAAAAAAAGAAAAAAAGAAATACAAAAAATTTGGGGGACATAAACCTAACATAGTAAATCTACACAAAGTGTAGGTCAACCTAAGCAGGTGATACGAAAAAATGAAAACAACATCAATGGATGTCTAAAATGTGGTGTATGAACCAACCGTCAACACAGAATTAGTCCAAGAAACAACAACTCCTTGCAACAGCAACAAGCCTAACGTTTCTTTCGAGCCAAACAGTACAACATCAAACAGGTGGACTGATGAGGGCTTTGAAACTATTTGAATTCAATCAAAAAATTATGGAGACGGATTGAAGATCACAATGGAATGGCGTATGAGCCGACCGCTAGCACGAACACATTCACAGACCAACAACCCCCCTGCAATAAACACAACAAGCATCAAAGCCCTTTCGAGCACAACAAACTCTAACCAAGAAGGGGCGGACCTGGACTAGGCCTACTGTAGCAAGTGCCACACCAGTCCAGGCTCAATTATTTTTTTTTTTCTAATTTTTTTAGTTAAATATTATATTATATAAATCAATCTTTATAAATTAATCACATTTGTATGGTGTGATTTAGTGGTAAAAGCGCACCTCTTTCATGTGGGAAACTTGTGTTCGACTCCTGTATTGCCCATTTTAGCTTTTTAACTATATCATTTTAATTAAAAATACCATAAAAAATGCATAATGCAAGTGTTGAACCGGAGTACCTAAAGTAAAATCCATTAGCATGTACCACTATACCTACAATTGTTTTATGATTAATATTGTGAGAAATAATATATATAGACTAAACAAGCCCCCTCAAAAAATTACTCCTGGCTCCGCCATTGATGCAGACCTACAAAAAATTGTGCCACACTAATTTTGTGAGGCCAGGTCCGCCCCAGTAACCAAGCGAAAAATCCACAACCAGAGGATTCATCTGTGACTAGTCTTTGAGCTATAGAACCAATGGTGCAGTGGAAGCAACCTAAAAGCCTTGAAAACTGCAGATCTCAGTAGATCTGGACATAACTAGAGATCAGAGGCAAGAAAAAACTGTAACATCCCGTCTTTCGCTAGAATTATTTTAATTATTTATTATGTGTTCTTATATGTGTTTGTGTGTGATTATTTGTCTATGTGTGTGTTTTGTTTGGGATTAGTGGATTTTCGGCCTAGAAGGGTATTTTAGTAATTTTAGACTCAAGGGTATTTTGGTCATTTTGTGAGTAAGGGTAAATTAGTCATTTTGTTAAGAAGGTTATTTTTGGCGTTTTAGTGAGAATAGTTATTTTTACTAAGTTACTAGTGAGTTGGGGTAATTATCTAGAGATAATATTTATCCGGTGTTTTAACGGTTTAAGTAAGTGTAGTAACTTTTGAGAATTTAGTGACATGAGTTTTAGAGGCCCGTTAAGGTTTAACCTAATTTAGCCCAATATGTAGTGTACATATGATACCTCTGAAGAGAAAAACTAGGTCATTTCTCATAGTTACAAATTGTCATAAACATAGAGAGGTAGAGAGAGAAAGTGGGAGCAAGAGAAGAGCTTAGAGGAAAGAATATCAAGAGCTTAGGAGAGGTGAAGTTCAAGAGCTAAGGGGAGAGTGAAGCCATAGTTAGTGTTGGTAAAGCTTTGAGGTAAGGGGGTTGGATACTTATTCTCATAATCACTTTTCTTCTTGTTCTAGCTTATGATTAATTGCTGAATTGATGATTTTGTTTGGTGAAATTCGTGCTCTTAATTAGTGGGTAATTATGGGTATACTGGTTTTCGTTGAATTGGTGAATTAACATATTCATGTTCATACTTTTGGTTCATAATAACTTGTTTTTGGTAATTTTTACTTAATTGTGTCAAAACAATGATTTATGTGAATGAGTTATGTTTAAACATGATTCAAATCACTTGGTATATGATTGTTTATTTTTGTATGTAATTGGGTACAAAATTGTTGTTGGGTATATGTTATTGATGAGAATTCATGAACTTGAAGATGATAAATGTGAAGTTTGAATAAGTTAAGTTGTTTTTTTTTTTTTTTTTTTCTTTTTTTTTTTTTTTTT
>Ga0228711_1008314_pt1 | contig 14623 bp, 10 predicted proteins | sample MedpolnodulmetaG_2_FD_177996 | JGI IMG/M metagenome (GOLD analysis project Ga0228711, IMG submission 177996) | Root nodule microbial communities from Medicago polymorpha collected in Santa Monica, California, United States - brown nodules | ecosystem: Host-associated > Plants > Roots > Nodule...
TAATTTTGCATGATTTTAGCAACTGTTGACTCTTTCACAAGTGTTCATTAAACAAGCTTTTAAAATATCCCTATATTTATGCCAAGACTTGGTTTTCAAAGAAGAAAAACTAAGTACGTGTATTCTCTCATGTTTTAATTATGTACTCAACGGTTATTTTAAAAATAGCCTATATATTGTTTTGAGGAGCACATGTACAGCATACTGAATAACAAAAACTCACGTACAAAATAAAAATATATCACTTTCATACTTCCAATTCTTCTTGGGTTACACTACCTGTCACATAATATCTCTTGTCAGTTCTAAATCCTCGGCTTGCCGGGAAGGGCCTGTTAAATCTTGGAAGGGTTAGCGTTTTACACGCGGAAAATTCTTGAGGACAGTGCGTTCAGCACGTCTCAGATCTATCTCATTGTTTTTGTTTTGCAGGTCTTCGTAGCATTTTCTACAACACTTCCTCCGTCTCAAATTAGATATCTGAAAAGTGGCAAATAATTTGAAGAAAAAAATTATAACAAAAGACATCTAATCTAATTTAAGATGGATGATAAGATGTATACCATTTAATAAACTTCTTTTTAAGTTGTCTTTGAACTATGTTTAGTAACAAATTTATTCTCAGATTTTAATGTGAAAATAACACAAATCATTATTAGATACCTTAGTACATTCTAAAAAAAATAGTAGGTAATTAAGGAAGTGGATCATCTGCAGTGCTACCCTCTCCTGCCCTCTCTACTGCTCATTTATGTTCCTATCTCTCATCATTTCCCTCTCTCTCATCATTAACTCTTCCCTTTTACTAGTATTACATCCGTCCTATAATACATGAAATAGTTGACCATATTACACATACTAATGGTCAAAGTAAGTTAGGTCAAAATTTCATATTTTTAAACGGGTCATCTATTGTGCGACGCATGGGTTACCTCGCAGTTATTGAGGGTAAAAAGGGTATAGCGTCACCTATACAGTACGTACCCTACATTCAAGGCTACAACTTTTCACTGCAAACTCCGAGAAAGAAAGAGAAACAAATTTTGTGCAAAGACTAAAGAGGCTTCACCATTGTTCTTGTCTTCAAAACCATCTTCTCCCTTAAGTTTGGTGAGTTTTCTCATAGTTTTGTTTTCTACTTTTGATGTTTGAATAAACATGTTCTAAAATTAGTACTATGTATGCGCTTGCATGTGCGTCTTGTTGAGTTGATATGCATAGATCAAACCTCAATGTGGTATTGTGTTGATTTCAAGTGTTACAATTTCTTACTTTCTTGTGGTTTGATTTTAGCATGGATAGATTAAAGTTAGTTCTTTTTTATTTCAACCATGTTCCATTAAACAAATTACTGGTTTGTGATTAAGGGTGTGTTTGTTATTATGGCTTCAAAATGTGATTTTGTTTTAATAAAATTTAGAGATTTTTTTAAAAAAAATTTAAGTTAATTTCCTTTGGTTACTGTAATAAAAATCATTTTGTCTAAAAATTTGAAGCTCATGCATTTGAGTTCATTGTTTTGAGAAGAAAATAAAATAGATTTTTAAAAAGCTACTAGGATTCTAGGAATAGTTTTTCATTTTAAGGTTAAAAATAATTTATTTAACAAAATGATTTTTAAAAATTTGAAACAAACACTGTTAAAATAATAAGATTGATTTTTTGTTTGAAAATATAGATTTTTTTATCAAAAATCCCAAACAAACATGCCAAAAGCTAGATGAATAGATGAGTCTTATTTGTGGTGGCATTTCACATGGGAAAGGTGAATCCTTTCCTACGGTGGGAAAGTTTTTTTTCACCATTGATTTGTTACTATTGATGTTATTGTTGTTTCATGTGTTTCTGAAATGAGGTGTGGAAGTGGTTACATTAAATGAAATGGATCATTTTGTGTAAAGAACCATGTTTTCAAAACTTCTCGTGGGTGTGCCAAAATTTTTGTTGTCAAATTTGTTTCCTTTAAGTTATTCTTACCTTTCTTGTTTTCTTTGTATTCAATTGATAGTTTTGATAGTTGTATTTTGGTTTACTTTGTTTATTATGATAAACATCCCAAGGTAAGAAACATTCATTAAAAAAAACATGGTCTCTAGAAAAGTCGAAGGATGCAGTATGAGCCAAACAAGCAACGCTTTCGGTTATTGACATCTAACCTAGCCATACCGTGAAAGAGTTTTCTTTCCCTTCTCTTTCCAGGTTCATAAATCTAACATACTTTTGGTTCTGATCCTTATTTAATATGTTTGATCTAAACACAATAACATCCACAACAGTATTCTTAAATATGATTTATCGGTTACATGTTGTGTCGTGCGTGGTTTTGGTTTTTCGTTGATCATTGTCAATTGGTTTAAATCCTTAATAGGTTATTGATGAACTTAATTCAAAAACATATTGGTGCCTGTCATTCTTTTATGCTCTATATGTCAATTGAGTCATGAGGAGTTCAGTCAAAAGAGGAACTTTGCTTTCAATTCAAAGTCATCTATATTGTTTTCTCTTCTTTTATAACTAAATTCTTTAGCATCTGAGCTAGTTACTAATTTGCCTCGAGTTACAACTTAATAGGATGGAGAGGTCCCATGGCAGTGTTTGAGTAGTTTCTTCGAAAATTCCTTCATTAATTTTCTCTCTTTCGCTTTCTACATCTAACCTGGTTTTCCATTTGATTTGTCAGGAAGAACATCCACAATGTTGGTCAAAGAAGTGTCTGGGAAAGAGTTACGTGAATTTCATGGACAAAGTAAGACGGTGGTTGATCTTATAAGTAACTCTCCACAGGAACCTCTATCCGAGAATTCCATGGTCACACCCATCACAAAATGTAAGAGGGTGGCTGATGTGATAAGTAACTCTCCACAATAAGCTCCATCCAATAATTCCCCGGAGACACCCCTCATAAGTGTTGAAGTGGAACAGCCTCGACTGGAGGTTTCCAATTCACCTCCTGTGCTAATTCCTAGAAGCAGCCCGCCTAGTTCTTCTGAAGGGGTGGATGAAGTGTGGACATCGTTTTTCACCGAGATCAAAAGCGGTGGTGATGGTAATGCCACATCAGTCTGTGATAATAATTTCCCATTTGGAGACCTTATTGATAAGCATTTCAGTAAGGAAAAGTTTTCTGAAAAAGTTAAGGCAATGGAATTAGAAAGAGTACTCCAAACTAGCCTAACAGATTCCATTCGAACAACCTTCCATCTTTGTGTCATGGGGCAAAAGTTAGGCGATAAGGTAAAGGAAAACAAGGCTTATGTTCGAGAGATTGCTGAATTGAAAAAGATGTTGACTGAAAATTAGAAGAATTATGTTGGAGAGATTACTGAATTAAAAAACAAATTGTCTCAATATGAGAAGAATATGGTTGAGATGACTAGTCTGAAAGATGAACTGAACAAATTGAAGAAAACTTTGGAATATTCAAGCCTGGAAAAGAATCGAATGGTAGCAAGGGAAAAAGACTTGATGGATGAAAATTCGAAGAATAAAGTAAAATTACTCGTAAACGAAGATGCTCATAAGGTCATTGTTAATAAGTTGAAGGCTGAAATTGAAGAATTGAAGGGTAAAATGTCATTACAGTACAAAGCCGGCTTTGATAAGGCGGTAAGGCAAGTTGTATATTTTGCATCAGGGCTTAAACCTTGACCAAGTTGAATGAACTAAAGTTATTCAGGGTATAGAAGATTATTTTTTGAAGGTGGGTAAGTTGGTTGCTGACTGAAAGAGATTGAGGGGAATGACCTTTTAAACTTCTGTAGCTGGAAACTTAATAATACATGCTTTTCTAGTAGCTTTATTTTGGAACTTTGGGATTGTATAGTGTCTATAACCTCATCTTTATATTATATTTTGCTTTCATCTACAACTATTTTTCTTAGGTATGTTTTTAGCACTACCTTGCTACTTGAACTGGTAATTTAAATTGAACTGGTAATTTAAATGTATGTATTGGTTCACAAATGCCATCTTCTCTCGTCTATATACCTTAAATTGTTAAAATTCATAATACAAAATAAACAGAAATGCTGTCTTTTGCCTTATGAATGCAAAGAGAATTTAAAAGCAGTTATCAGATCATCAGTATAAATTGTAATTGACAAACAGTAGCTGTATTATAAAATATACCAAATATTTACTTGCATGTCATGTTGGTGGTAAAAGGTTTTTTTACATCGATAATTTGCTATAGATGTAGATAATTGTAGCATGGTTTCACAACACAGGAGAGTTACATCTGGTCCTTCTATTGCAGGGATATCCATGAAACCTTATACCTAAAAAAGAGTATTTTGATTATGAAATTTTATGAGGTAATGTAATTTAAGAGGGTAATGTCAATTCTTCAATGTAGATTGGTCTCTAATATATATATTTTATTTTCAAACTTTGCAAATTAATCCCTATAAATTTTCAACAAAAAAAATTGTAGATTGATCTCTAATATATATATTTTACTTTTCATCCACAATGCTGCATTATACAGTTGGTTCACATCTTGTAAGAAAAAGGATACAAGAGAAGGAAGGAGAGAGAAATAAACGAAGAGGGTAAGAGAAGTGAAGAACAATAATGGAAAAATTAATCCCTAAATGTTTGTGCCTACACAAGACTTTCTCCTTTGAATAATTAATTTGAAGTTTTTTTATTTTTGAAAGAAAAGAAACACATAAATTAATTTGAAGTTTGAATCTAGTCATCTACTTTTGTTATATGGGTCCAAAATCATCTACTTCTTTGTTCTGCCTAAAATGTACTTTTCTTTGTTATGGGAAATACATTGGTAAATGATGTTACCAGGGAATCATTACTCATAGTGATACCATTTGAAAGTAACGTGCACCAAAACCTCGTATTCATAGCCACACCATTTGAAAGTGACGTGCAACAAAACCTGGTTAGGTTAACTAGTATATACAAATCTTAATTCTATTATGCTTACACAACTTTAAAAGCATTAGTTGGAACATTCATAATCCTCACATTTTGAATTTATATCAACGTGAAGCTTTGTTTTCCATACTCTCTCTCGCCAAACATGTGACTCAATGCAAATGTGCTTCTCAATCAAAGTGAAGTTATGTTTTTCGTGAGTGATTTCATATATGTTGTTGTCCTACCAAGACAAGGGATGCAGTTGTAATTTTATAAGCATACTACTTAGGATTGTGCCTCAATGAGTTGTTCACCGATCGTTCGGAACAACAGCGATGGGGCATTTTCTTGCATCCCAGCACATAATTGCCGCATAATCTATCTGTAATGACTAAGATTGAACGTGTGGGATGAGTGGTTTGCAGACAAACCCCAACACGCATTTCATCCAATATGGACAACGTAGGATCGTAATGGGTCATTATTAAGGTGATCCACCTCCAGAACCATATGCCAATACGCCTTCCTATCGTCAAGGAAGGTGAGTGGACACTATACAAAACCTACAATTTCTGCAAGACAAAACGCAAAAACTAGAATTGTCTCTTCTAGGTCGAAATTATAAGGTTAAAGTGAGATATTCACATTAGAAATGACAGAATGTAATTTTGAATCAAATTAGCACATAGGTTGGGAAAAAACATAAGTAGAGTCAAGCAAACATAGCACTTTAATCACATTGATAATGTTCATTCAAAATCTCCCATATAGTTTCCACCATGAAGCAGCTTTGGTTTGTAACATGACAATGAAAAAAAAATTGGCATGAACAAATGCCTCTCTTAGACTTATAATTGTAATCTCACAGAGAAAAAAGAAAACCTTCAAAATACACTCACAATCTTTTTCTACATCAAAACAAAGAGATAAATTGAGTAACAATCAACTAATAAATCTATAGAATCAAAATTAAAAATTGCTGAAAGAAGCTTATTGTTTATCAAATTACAAGATACCTCAAACCTCTAGTGCCACATGAAGAACAAGAACTGAACTCCACAACAGTCACCTTATAACTTTTCACTTCTTTTAGAAAATTGTAAACCTTAAGGTATTACTTGCCGCAAACAAGTTGTACTCCTCTATGAAAGCAGTCTCTTTCTTATTGCAACCATGATCTTTTTCAACTTGATCATGCAAAATTTTTGAGTTAAAATCTCCAACATTGTCTGAAGATGCAGTAGCTGTTTTGCGTTCATTTGAAAAGGCTACAGGCCCACCAAAATGAAATAAGGAAAAACCACCGTTACTCTCTTGGGACTTGGCAGAATTACTGAATCGGTCTTCCCCATTCAGTCCTGCTTTTCTGGAATTAGCTGCAACTGGAACAACCCTTTCTGCAATGGATTCATTGAAATGATCTTGCATGGATGCTGGCATAGAAATTTGACTCAGTTCTTCTCCATTTAAGCCCTTACCTCTGGCAACTGGATGATAAACTGGAATAGCTGCAGGGTTAAATTGAGGTGTTGGTTGTTGTAAGGCACCATACTGCAAGCAGAAGCGCGGGTCCTCATTTAAGTTATATCCAAGAGGGCCAGCATATAAATAGTTATTTGGGTGTACAAAGGGCATCAAACCATTTGCGGGAGCGGTTGGCCATGAAACTTGATTTTGATGGTAGTAACCCATTGCCGAAGGAGTCTGAAACACAGGAAATTGTATGTTTCGGTTTGGCATTGGAGGAACAATGCTTTCAGGTTGAGAACAAACATTGGGGGAAGAAAAACTATTTTCAAAATTTTGGGCAGTTTCTAATACAGGATTCACAAACGCTTCACTTTCTACTACATCCAATGATGGAACAGATAGTGACCTGCTTGACAGACCCTCACCATTTGCAATATGAGTTTTCTCGATCTCAGGTTCACAACAGTCAGGCACGCCATTGTCAACGCAGGTTGAACTATCTCTTACTTCGTATTTTTGGCTAGCATCTTCTGAATCTGAATTTGAGAATTCTGTATTTTCATGGTTTGAAGAGGTTGTATTATTATCGCCCTCGCTTAAGCATGACGAGCAGTTATCAGAACTAGAAATGCTACCTTGACTGTGATCAGAAGAATTATTCATGGCAGATTGCCTCGTCGCACTTATTTCAGGTTCCTCAGATCCAATTTCTGTGGAGCTGCAAGATCCTTCAGCTTCTGCATCAAGATCATTCTGACAGCCTTCGGTCATTCCATTTCTCTTCAAATCACTATCATCGTTGTCAATTTCACCTGAATCATCAACTTCATCAACAGGCGACCTGACCGGATCAAACTGAGATACTTGACCTGTGGACCTCAACGTAACATCAGAGTCTGAATTACTACGAGCATATTTATTGAGCGATTCTGTAGGCTCCCAAACTTTCTTTGATTGAAGCATATCCCTACTTGGATAGTTGCCTGAGAAGACTCTGCTTTTGGGTCTTCCACTACTCTCATGCATGTCTACCTGATTATACTTACTACCACGGTAAAACTGCCTAGATGTATCGACTGCAGTTTCAGACTTACTGACGGCTTTCATCTCCCGACTACCTCTGGTGACTCTACTGTTTGGGGTACAACTGCAAGAATGGAAATCATATTTTTCATTCATCCGGTAGTTGGAACTATAGAACTTCTCATTACAATTATGACCAACATTTCGACCATTGATTTTTGGAACATTTACTTTTGATTGTCTGTTCAATCCACTGATTCCTCTGGAAGATGTTCCGAAATTATCTCCATAGTGTCTTGGCTCAGATCTTCCTACCATCCCTCCTCCATTTTCTGAAACAACTGCATTATGGTGCCTGTCAGACCACTTTGAAGACATGTCGACTTGAAACTCTTTCCTATATCTAAGTCTTTGACGATAAAACTTTGGTTGTTCAACTTTGTTAGTACCATTCCTGTCATGTTCATATGCAATATCTCCATCATAGTCATCATAAGCACAGTCTTGCGCTCTGAGAGTACTACACTCACTTGAGAAATCTTCATCTTGGATGTCATGATAATCGCCATTTGATAAATTAGGCTCATCTGTTGCAACAACTGAATTCTTGCATGCAAGGGCGTTATTTTGCTCTGTATCAGCAGGTGAAGACAGTTCTTCCTTTACGGCTTCAGGGGAGCTAGGAACATCATTTGACTCAGAAAACTTTCCTTCTTTATTTTTATCCTTTCCTTTTAGTCTTTCCTTTCTTCTAAGCTTTTTCTCCCTTTCTTTTGCTCTTTTCCTCTCCTTGCGCTCTTCTTCTTCACGTTTTTCCTTTTCTTCTTCCTCAAGAAGTTTGGTCTGCAAAAATATCATATATTTAGCATTTAGGAAGTAAAATAACAAGACAGATGGAAGCAAGATCTTAGTTTTATAACTAAATTATGTTCCTAATAAAAGCATAATAATTAAGACCTGCTTTTCTAATGTAATGATCTCTTTGCATGCTACATGAACTCGTTCCTCCAGCAGTTTTAGAGCAAGACAAACGAATATGCTGTGCGCATTTTGACGTGCTGTTCCCTCTCTGAAAGCCTTTTCTACCTGAAAGGATAAACATAGTTAGCTTTTTGAACAAGATGTTTGCACACACACAACAACCACGGCCGATGCAGAATAAACTAAACAGCCATAAATTATATTTGCTTTGGGTTCCCGATCTTGAACCCAAGATCCAACAAAGTATGTTTGGGCCTAGTATGTATTCTCTCATTGTCATTAACTAATCTACACCTTTATTTAAAATCAAATGGAAAAATTGTTTAAAATCATGATGCTTGGGGTTCCCGATCTTGAACCCAAGATCCAACAAAGTATGTTTGAGCCTAGTATGTATTCTCTCATTGTCATTAACTAATCTACACCTTTATTTAAAATCAAATGGAAAATTTGTTTAAAATCAAATGGAAAATTTGTTTAAAATCATGATGCTTGGGCTTTACCAGATTATCTACAAATAAATTATTGTTGGTCATACTAAAGTAGTTTCTTTTTCATTCAAGTATAAATAAAGTTCTATGTCAGAATTTGTTAAACAATGATATTTAATGCAAATGGCTTGAGGATAGCCGCTTCAACTTTACCTCAAACCAAGAGATTAGTGAAATGCCTATTTTATTGTTCCTCACTCTTGTTTCAGTTGCCATTGAAGAAAAACTTAGGAACATCACTTAAACCAACAAGTATGGCCTAATAAACAGAAAGTTAAAAACATAGCATGTGGATGCACTATAAAGTGAAATAGATTATAGTTCAATATGAAGTTCAACACACCTAATGCCATCCTAAAGCCTAAATTGAATAATACCCATAGCAATATAAAATTCCATTCATTTGTCGTATTCATTTTTACCCCTCACCACACCAATTATACTGTTCCGTAAAGATTACCATATATCCTTTAACTTTGATAATCATTAACGGTCAAAACAAAAAATTCAAAAGACAATGTAAAGATATTCATCGAAGGTGGAATAAAAAAAAATATTAAGCACAAAATAGCAATAAAGCAAAGCATACCTGCTCTTTGAATATAACTGTAGCAGCATCTAGAAGAAATTCTCGAGCAAGTTCAGGGCTCTTTGCATGCTTTTGCGGACGGGTGCATTCTCCATCAAGCTCATTCCCATCCTTGTCCATCAAATCATCATCCTAGAAGCAAGCATTGTATAATTAACTGATGAAACTTAGACAACATTCCTCATAAATGATTTAAAAATTCCATGAACTTTGGACATTAGAAGGGAATCTAATTTCCTTAATGAGAAACTTGAAGTACCTCTTCTTCTTCCGCCTCTTCGGCATGCTCAAAGAATCTTTTTATACTTTCTCCTTTTGTGATTGTAACATAACCATCCCCTACAATTAGCCTGCAATGTACACACTCTTGACCCTTTAATGCATGAGCTTTAACACAAAATTCAGTACAGCGGCCATCTAATTTCCAAGCTCGAAGGGTAATGAAGCATGCACTCAAACCACCAAGATCTAGGCCACTGACTTGGACACATCCATTTGTTCCAACATTTTCAAATTCCAATATATCTGATTTTCCTTCATTTGTCCCCACAGCCCACTCAAAGTGATGATACAATCCCACAGTATCAGCAAATGTTTGGCGCCAATCAGCTTGAATTGAGTCATCAGATACCTGAAAAAGTAGATATATTGAGGTAGAAACAATATCTAATTTAGTTCCAACTATTTTATACAATGTTACTAAAGACTCTCTCAATGAAATCACAACAGATTTCACAGCATAGAAATGTGAGTCACACCTCATACTGAAAGGCAGTATCAGCAACACAAAACCAGCTGGTGCAACGAGGTTCTCTACGCATGCGCTTCAGTTCTTTTAGTTCCTTGAATTCTCGAATAACATTTCTTCTACAATCTCTGCAAAACCTCTTGCTATCAAACCTGATATATAAAAGGTAAACTTTTAGTAAAATCAAAAACATGAAATTTAGTATATATACACAATACACAAATACAATCCTCAAGGATGACATCATTTAGTTTCAACAGCATAAACTATATCATGCTAGAAATTAAATGCAAATTTCATATAGTCAAGATAGCTTCAAAACAATTCTTCTATACCAATACCCTAAAAACAATAGAAGGCAACAAGTTCCCTATGGAAGTGGAACAAGCTAGCAACCAAGCATAATGTCGAAAATTTTAAAATTACCAACAAACATAAAACTTTACTTAATATCTGTGTATTTGCTAAAAGGTCGTATAACTCCAGAGACAAAATGCTAGCCAAGAATACAAAATAAACAAGTACTGACATGCCAAAAGAAAATAACAAAGTACGGTTATAATATGATTTTTTTAACTTATACAAAAAAAGTTTTAGTTCTGGAAACAGCCTCTTGTGGAAAAAACAGGGTAAGGCTGCGTACAATACACCAAATGGTGGGACCCCTTCCCGGACCTTGCGTATGCGGGAGCTTTAGTGCACCGGGTTGCCCTTTTATACAAGAAAAAGTTTTAATAGAAAAAAGTAACATAAATTTTGCATACTATAACTGTGTTGGGTTTTGACAAATATTCTCAATTAAGAATGGATTGGGCCTAAGTCTTAACTTAACCTCAAAGGTTTGCTAAAGATATATTATATAGAAGTACTTTGGCCATATACCTATTGAATGTAAGATCTTAACACACCCTTAAAAGATTGGATGTCTAGAGTTGTGGGGTTGAAAGTCTTCAGGTGACACAATATTAGGTCCAGATTAAACTCCAATACCATATATGAATTGATAATAAGCATGGCCTAGCCCAACCCCTAAAGATAGCTTACTTAACCAAAATGAATACCTTGGCCATATTCCTTAGTCCACGGGGTAACTCACAAGAGGAATGGACATTATTGTGTTAAATAAATGTTCAATTATTTTAACATTGTAGAATGGACATATGTGGCAATCACCATGCATTCATGCCTGAAATGTGTTTTCGTCCTTTTCCAAAAGAGTGCAGATCCTCTCCATTTAGGGAGGAAATTGCAATCTCAATTTCCATTGAGGAAAACATGACACATGGAAAAGGAAAACATCAATGGCTCAAATTTATTTCTAATACATACTCCTATCAATTATTTATTTCAGAAATAAAAAATAATAATAATTTTTTATCCCACTCCTCCTTTTTCGGTTTCAACAACACACACCCTTCATCTTCAACCTTTCACCATCAACACTGTGCCCTTCACCTGTTTCCGTCAACTGCTTTGTCACAACTTACAACCACTTACCGCCTCCTATCTTAACTTATTTCCTCTTTCTCTGTGACTGTTGTGTTGTGTTTGCAGTTTAATACTTAAAGTTCAAACTTAATCCTTTAAATTCTTCTGTTATAGTTTCTCATAATCTTCTGGTTTTGGGTTAACCAATTTGAGTTGATATGGGTTAAACATGAATTGAGGCATAAATAGACCAATTTTTGTATGGGATAAACAAATCCATTAACACCCACCTCTGATATAACTAAGATAGAAGGCCAATCAGCGACGGTAACAAGAAAAGCCTCTGCCCCCTACGACGGCGAAACTATTACTAGTCGGAACAGCGACGGCGACACAAAGACGAGTAGTAACAGTGATGAAAACTTCATGTTTGGCAACATGACTATGGCAGCGGTACGGCGAAGTTATGAGGTGTGGTCGGCGACGATAATGGGTTTTGCAAGGCTGAATTTCCAGCGAGAGAGGAGGAAAGGGCATGGTTTTCTATATTTTTTTATTAAAATAAAATAAATAAATCATTGAATGAATCACCATGCATTCATGCCTGAAATGTGTTTTCGTCCTTTTCCAAAATGCATTCAATGTAACCAAATAAAAGGTCAACTACAAGTAGTCAATTACCATTGCATGCTGCACCTAAGGAAAATATACTCGAGGCAATAAAGTAAAATAGTTAATAAAATATACTACTATTACCACTAATTTTTATAATCAAGTGGAGCCTAAGTGGCTGCTACGGCCCTGCATTATCGAAGGTTAACACAGTGTGGGGAATGTTTGAAGGTTAACACAGTATGGGGAATGTTCAAATAAATAGCCCACCTGTACATGAGCCTCTCAATAAAATCTTCTTCCTTCATCCTTAGAAGAGATTGTCTTGTCTCCTCACCCAGTGCAGACCAAAAATCCACCAGTGTATCACATGAAAGTCTGGCAGTATGCAAGGCACAGGTTTCCCTTGTTCCATGTCCTCTACCATAACTCACTATTCCTTGACTTATCCAGCCACGGCCTCCTCCACCACAGGCATCAGGATAAAGCAGTTCCCTTTCCCGCTCCCTAGCACGTGCGCCATCAAATACCTGGTACGACAAAAAGTTAAGCTATAAGATAGAGAAAAGAAAAGGGTTGTATCACGAGAACCCAATACAAATGCACCACTTACAATTTGCAGTCCTTTCAGAGACTTTGAATACAAGTAGCAGTCCATAAGTGTCAATGAACCCTCACGTGTTGTCGTCAAACCTCCCCAAGGATGAACTGATGGATCCTGAATTTCATTCCGGACCCCATTGGAAGTAGATGATCCACCATTATTTTGATTTTTGAAGCCCCCGGGTCTTCCACAAGGAAACTGAACAGCTGCTCCTTCTGGCTGCAAAGATTTTCCATACATAACAATCTGCAAAAATCCTTCAAGAAGCAATCCATTGCATCTAGAGCAGTACATATTTTTCCGTGCTTGCTCAAAAAGCATTTGCTTGTCTATCCTCAAGAGTTCCTGCCGAGCTTGTGGCGACAGCTCACTCCAGAACTACATGACAAAAAAACACAATACACACAAAAAACACAACAGTTAAGGGCATTACGAATTGCAAATTCATCTCCACATAAATAAATGCTAGCAAACACAGCACATCCTCAAACAATCATCTGCTCCGGCCAATGTCTGTTAGTTATTTTAATAGCCAATGTCAGTCCATACAAAGCTATGCCCTATCATTAAATAGGCTCCCTTTAGTGGACAATGGGATTGGTCCCCGAATTAGTCAGACCAGTAATCTGGCCGAATACCGAGTTTTAAAAAAAAAAACTAGCCAATGCTTTTCAATTGAAAAAGTAACAATGGTAAACATTAGTAATTGCCATTCATACTCAATGGTAATTTTTATAAATACTCGCTGGTAATTAACATCGAATTACTTTTATATAGCATAAACAGCCACTGATTTGAACAGAAGAAAGTAAACTGAACAACCAATTATCAAACAATCAAAGATTATTGCATTCAAACAAAAAATAATCAATCAAAAAATGAATGAATTTTCTACCACTGCTAGATCCAAAATTCAACAAGAACCAATCATTAGCAACACAAAAACCAATACAAAATAACGATCTAACACCAACCCAGATAATAAAATCAAATAAATAAATCTACAAACTAATAAAAAACCAATTTTGAAACAAAAATTGGATCGAGAATTTATACTTTGTGAAGCTGATTATATCCAACAACATCATCACGATTCTTAGACCAAAATCCATTACTGAATTGGGGTAATCCTGGCATTTTGCAATTCAATTTTGATGAAAATATGGTTTCATTCCAGATTGAATTTGAATTGATGTGAATCGGTAATTGATGAAATCTAGAAGAAGAAGAATGAATCACAGATCGAGAATCGGAAGAGAGATTTAGAGAGAGAAAGAGAGAAGGGTGGTGTGGTCGATTGAGATGAAGATGAGATTTGGTGTCATGTGAGACTGCGTGTTTGTGTGTGTTATGTCATGTCATCATGTACACATTACATTCACATGTACATATTTATATGTTGTATAGTTTTAGAGAGAGAGAGAGAGAGACTCAAGGTGAAAATTTATATAAAAAAGTTTACAACAAAAAGTTTAGGTGAAAATCTAGATTTTGATTTTATTAAAGTTTGTGTGAAAATTGCGCGCAAGTTGTGAAAATTCCGCGCAAGTTTCAGCTCAATTAGTAAAATATCGACCAAAATCGTGATTGGAATTCAAACTCATATCCTCCGTTTATGTGTGTAGGTTTCGCGGTTTATTTACATTTCAACTTCAGAGATTCATCACAATGGACATTAAAATTCGTTTTAAAATGATTTAACATTGTTGGATTATCAAAGTTGAATCAACCTTAAAAATTTAATTTTTGTTAATGTTAAATGGTTTTTTGCTTTATAGATTTTTTTTTTTTTTAGGGATGCT
>Ga0228711_1008315_pt1 | contig 14621 bp, 17 predicted proteins | sample MedpolnodulmetaG_2_FD_177996 | JGI IMG/M metagenome (GOLD analysis project Ga0228711, IMG submission 177996) | Root nodule microbial communities from Medicago polymorpha collected in Santa Monica, California, United States - brown nodules | ecosystem: Host-associated > Plants > Roots > Nodule...
TGGTTTTATTAAAAAAAAAAAAAAAAAAAGTCTTGTGGTCGTACTCGCTCTATATCTCCATCCATGTATTCCCCAATTTTTATGTAAAGATTATTTTGGGAGTTTCCATACCGATATCTCACAGTTCCTAAAAACCACTTATGTTCATATTTATCCATTCAAACGAAAAAAAACACAATCTTGTTTAGATTTATTCATCCAAACGTGAGAAAAAGGTGCATTTTTTTACATTCTCAATTGACAAGAGAGTTGTTGTTTTTTAAGAAAAAAAGTGTGAAGGAAGTAAAAGTAGCTCTAGACTTTTTCACGTAACAAATGAAACAACCCCCGCCACTTAATCTGCATCTGCCCTGTTTATACTTGCCGACCTATTTAAGGATCTAGTGTGTAAATTTTGACTTTGTAATGAGCATAACACGACACGAACACGCACATATTTAGGTGTAAACTTTTTTTGAGAGGATATTTAGGCGTAAACTTATTATTATCTATTTAAACTATAATATTATGAAATAGACATCTAGATTAAGTCAACTTTTATAAAGAAAAAAGAGAGTCGTGTCATGCCTTGAAAAAAATCCTACTCCAAATGAACAACACAAGATAGAACCTTAAGTTCATGAAATAAGTCATAATTATTTTATTTAAAATAAGCGTCATGTTAATAAATGTTTGAATGACACTTTTTTTTAATGGCAAGTATAATATAATATATCGATATAATAGAAAGATGAGCGATACAAACACCAATGTTGGCCGAGAGGTCCTAGCGGACACTCGAACCTGCAAACAAAACAAAAGGTCATACACATATAAATAAGTTGGGTATCTACACCAAAGGGTGTGACCACCCTAACAAACACCGACCGCGAGAAACAAAACAAAAGGAAGAGAGATAGACGAGACACCCAAAAGGATGAGCCCACCCAGAAAGTATGCATTCGCCTCACCTATACCACCTAACAAACTCGCCATGGGTACCACCACACGTTGTTACCAATTCCAATACAGGACAAGTTGAACCTCCTGCTCATGGTAAGAGCAAGAGCTAGCAGGGCACTTCCCCGAGATAAAGGTTTTATCGAGGGGTTGACCGTGAAGAGAGTTGTAATGGTTGTTGAACCAATACATCTTCTTCCACGATTAAGGGATCCTCATAGTGAGCTTCTTCTACTTCGATTATACATGAGTATTGTTGAAATATTTTTAGGCTTAAGGGCATGTCAGCCAATTCACATGGAGGAGGCAGTTATTTTGTTTGATAAATAGTTACGAATGGTGGTTGGTGGAGTTCCTTTCTTTGGGGACCTTCAATGGAGGATGCCCTCTTTACCTACTATAGTTGGGGGTTGGGTTTATACTCGACATTATTGGTTTACTCCTACACGTTTGTAGCTTCTAGGGCCCACTCATGCGTTTCACTAGATTGCTTATAGAGAGACATCAATATAAACTCTAGTTTTGATAATATTTTGGATGACCTTCATTGTACAACTCTAGATTTTGATTTTAGCATTTTTATTGACAAGAACATTGTCCCTTTCAAAACCCAGTATTTTTTGGTGAGTGACATGATATAAACGTCACAAATATTTTATTTTTTTTTGAAAGAATATGGACGTCACAAATATTTATATCTTCTTACTTATAATTTTAATTCAAATTTCATATAAAATATCTTTTATAATTAACACACTTTAAAGACGGATCCACTAGTATGTATAATGAGTTAATGGGTTGATTTTGTTCTCTATAAAAATTATAAATTATTAAGTGTTCGTTTGTTTCCACGTTGAAACAATTTCCAAACGAACAAATAATAAAAAAAAATTAGGAATTTTAGAGTTATATAAAATCATGACAATATTGCCTTGTGAGAAAAAAGAGAGAAACATGTATCCCTCAAAAAAAATGTATCCAAACATACATAAAAGTAATTTTCTTTTAAAATCTCGATTTTGAAATTGGCCAATTTATTTTTGTTTGTGATTAAAAATTGTCTTATACCAAAATGGGTCGTGTTTTTCTATCGTACCAAAAGAATTATGTTTTTAACAATAAACTAAATAAAACATGTGTTTTTTGTTTGAGAAATAAAAATAAGTGTGGGGTCCAAAACTTTACTAAAACGATAGAGGAAAGTGAAGTAGATATTTTTTTAATAAATAAACGAAATAATCAAAATAACAAAATAATCATCGAAACTCACACGTATAAGTAGAGAGGTCGGGGAGTCTCCTTTTTCTTCCATCCATTTTCCTTCTTCATCCCTTCTGGGTTGTTGATAGTTGTCCCTTGTTTTCTCCTATATAAGTTTGCAGTTACACCTTTTGGTGCTTTGTTATCTTCTAGCTTCTTACCCGGTTTTTTACCCTCTTCCTGCGTTTTCCTGTATCTCTTTCACCTTCTCCTTTCTCCTTCCTCTTCCAACCACCTTCCTCTTTCTTTCACCCCTTCATCCTCACCATGTCACAATCTAAAGACAAAGGTGTTCTCTCAAACACCATGAACCAAGATTCCCCAACTAATAGCCCTTCCACTCCACTTCGCCCTCACAAACTACAGAAACTTCATGTACTTTCCCCTACCCATAATTTTTTCTACCAACAACCATTTGGAGAAGGTTCCAGCAACAATAATCAATCTCCTGGTCAAGACAGTCCTCTACCTACACAAGACTTGCACAATCAATATCAAGAAGATATGAGTCCAGAAAACAACAATAATTCTGATCCTTTTTATTATTACCAAGATGAAGATGTTCAGGAAAGCATTGATCAGTGTAAAAATAGCATCTTGGGTAAGATTTTATCAGAAAAACCTATTCCAACTCAGGTTTTACACAACACTTTGTCTGGCATATGGTGCAACCCTAAGGGATTCAAAGTCACTGAATTAGAGGGAAAACTTCTACAAATAAAAATGGATAATGAGGTGGATCTACAAAGAATTCTTAAAGGCAGCCCTTGGATAATCAGGAACTGTTGGCTGCTTTTACATGGGTAGAATCGTAATCTGGATATTGGTCACCTGGATTTCAATCATGTACCTCTCTGGATTCAATTTTGGGGTTTACCCTTTCACTGCAAATCTCTAACTATGGGTAAGGAAATGGGGTCCCAATTGGGCACTGTTCTTGATGTGGGTCTCTATGATTTTCCTGACAATGCTAGAATTGTGAAAATCAAAATCCTATTTGACATTACTCATCCTATTAGGGCTGGGATGTATATAGGAAATGATGATGATGGTATCAATTGGGTAGATTTCAGGTATGAAAATCTACCCATGTTTTGTTTTGGGTGTGACTTAATTGGACACAATAAGGAATTCTATAGGAACACATAAATTCCATTGGAGGGAGATACCAACCCTAGGGGGGGCCTGACTTAGATCTAAGAACTATGGACGCAGAATTATTGAAAAAAAGGATAAGACATTCTGCAGCAACCCTATGAAATCCCTTAGTGGAGGGCAGTTCAGCCCCATTCCTAAAGGTCTTATGGAAAAGATGGCCACTATGAGCTTGAAGAAACATGGAAATTCTACTACTGGGCACAACATTCATAAGAAATCCCCCCACTTGAGCCAAGTGCAGAAACATGTGCACACCACCCCAAATACCCAAATGGTCACTCAGTTCCACCCAGGTTCTATCGAGACACAGGGGAATCAACTGGCTAAGAACCCCACAAAGCACACTATCAACAAGAGGAAACTGGATATTGCTAGCCCTAAGGAAGATAACATCATAGAGACTCTTATTCATGATACTTATATGGTAGGCCTTATCAATAAGGCTAGCCAGCCACAATGAAGTACCTTTCCTGGAACTGCAGGGGGCTTGGAAACCCCTCTGCAGCTAGAGCCCTTAAAAGGCTCCTTAAAGCTCAAGCTCCTGATCTGGTCTTTCAAATGGAAACAAAGCTTAAGGCTAAGGATAAAAAAGTTAAGTCATGCTTAGTCAGTAGCTCTCTCCCTAACCATTTCATTGTAGATTGTAATTTTGTGAATGGACACAGATCTGGTGGCTTAGCCCTTATGTGGTCCAATGATGTAAACCTTGACATTTTACAATATAATAAAAATCATATTGATATGTATATTACTTCTTGTAATTTGAATACTTCCTGATTTGTCACTGGTATGTATGGATTTCCATACCATTCCCAAAAACATCTAACCTGTTCTTCTATTAATGATCTCTATCAAAACAGAAAAACCTCCATATGGCTTATCTTTGGAGATTTTAATCTTATTTTAAAAAGTTCAGAGAAGATAGGTGGGAATGGTATAGATTATCATCATACTAATTTGTTCAATCGCACTCTAAATAAGTGTGATCTTATTGACCTGGGGTACAAAGGGGACCAATTCACTTGGGCTAACAACCAGAATAATAATGACCATATTAAAGAGAGACTTGATAGGTTTTGTGCCAATTCTAATTGGGTGAATTTTTTTCCTAGGTTTTGCAATTATCACCTTCTCAGATATACATCAGACCACAATCCTATCATGCTGGAATTTTTTGCCTTTAATGATCACAACAGTACACAAAAGGAAAATCAAGAGGTTTGAGCAACTTTGGGCTCATGATCAAGAGAGTATTTAGATAGTGGAAGATTCTTGGAAATACACTCATGGAGATAGTATAAGAAAGCTTCACCACACCTTCGACCAGCTATCATCTTGGGTCAATCTAAATATGGAGATATTTCTAAGAAAATCAACAATCTCCAGCCATCTTTGGATGCTATCAAGAAAACCATCCCTACCCAAAACAGTATGAATCAAATCAAGGCTATGGAAGCCTCCCTAGATGATTTACTTAAACAGGAGGAACTTTAGTGATCTCAAAGAGCCAAAGTTCATTGGCTTAAACATGGGGATCTCAACACCAAGTATTTTCACAACAAGACTAATCAAAGAAAAAGGAAGAATACCATTCATGCTATTCAGGATTCCACATGCTCTACTTGGCAGGATAGTGACAAAATTCAATCTATTTTCATAAATCACTTCCAAAACATTTTTGAAAGTTCTGGTACTCAGGATAATCAAGATATTTATAATGTAGTTAAAAACATAATTTCCTCCAATGAGTTTTCCACTTTGAATATTGCTTTTACCAGTGAGGAAGTGCAAATAGCCATAAAAAACCTGAAGGCTAATTCTGCCCCATGTCCTGATGGTTTATCTGCCTTATTTTACCAAAATTATTGGGAAGTCATTGGTGCAAACATTATTAACTATGTTTTAAATATCCTGAATAATGATGGGTCTATTAATGATATTAATAACACTTTTATTAGTCTTATTCCAAAAATTAATACTCCTAATAAACCATCTGACTTCAGACCTATTAGCCTGTGTAATGTTATTTTGAAAATCATCACAAAAACACTGGCTAATAGGGTCAAAAAGGTTCTTCCCCACATTGTCTATGATAACCAAAGTGCTTTTCTCTTTGGTAGGTTAATAACTGATAATTCTCCAATAGTTTTTGAAGCCTTTCAATATATCAGAAAACCCAGATAGAAAAACAACAGATATGTGGGAATTAAATTGGACATTGCCAAAGCTTATGATAGCCTTGAATGACACTTTATTGAAAAAAAAAAATCTTAATGCTATGGGTTTTCCCCCTAAGCTCATTAAAACTATCATGCTTTGTATCACCATAGTGACCTTTTCCATTCTTATTAATGGACAACCTACCGACTCTTTTCAACCAAAAAGAGGAATCAGGCAAGGAGACCCATTATCCCCTTATATTTTTATTATGTGTGCGTAGGTTCTCTCTGGACTGATTGAAAAGAGTCAACTGGATGGAACTATACATGGTGTTTCTATAGCCACTAATGCTCCTGCCATTCACATTTGTTATATGTTGATGATAACATTCTTTTTTGTAGTGCTAAACATGAGGAAGCTAAAGTTATTATGAAAATTCTTAATACCTATCAAGAGGCCTCTGGACAAAGGATTAATATGGATAAATCAAAAATGATTTTCGGCCCTAATATTTCCCTGGAACACAAAAAGAAATTTCAAGACAATCTACCTATAAAGATCAGTGACAATATTCAGAAGTATATGGGGATGCCAACTTAATTTGGCAGGTCAAAGTAACAAGATTTCCACTTCATTATGGATAGAATTTGGAGCAAACTTAAAGGCCGGAAAGAAAGGAGTTTATCATTTGAAGGTAAATGGGTGTTGATCAGAGCAATAGCTCAAGCTATCCCTACTTATATAATGAGCTGGTTTTTATTACCAAAGGGGCTTTGTGAGAAAATTGAAAGAGCGGTATGCTCATTCTGGTGGGGCAGTACAAACTCAAAAAGGAAAATTCATTGGATCAATAAAGACAAACTCCTCATATCCAAACATGAAGGTGATATGGGTTTTAAAATTCTAAGGGACTTTAATATAGCCATGCTGGCTAAACAAGCATGGAGGTTTCACATCTACCTTGACACTCTTGTGTCAAGATGTTTCAATGCTAAGTACTTCCTACATTCTGATGTTCTTCAAACATCAATAGGTAGTTCTCCCAGTTATGCTTGGAGGAGTATTTTCAACTCTCTTTGGGTCATAAACAAAGGCAGTTGTTGGAATATTGGGGATGGGAACACTATCAGGATATGGGAGGATAATTGGATTCCCCAACATAATGGCTTCAAACCTATTACTACTAGGAGGGGCATTTCTAATGTAACTAAGGTCAAAGGGCTTTTGCATCCGGATGGTGCAGGGTGGAACCATCAATTGATTGATACTATTTTCTTCCTTATTGACTCTCACCAAATTAAGTAGATACCTATCATCAACACTTCCAGCAAAGACTCCATAATGTGGATGCATGAGAATAATGGCTCTTATTATGTGAAAAATGGGTACAAAGCCATCCAGAGCTGGAAAACGAGCTCTATCTCAAATCCCTCTATCAGCAGCCCAGATTCCCATCTCTGGAAAAAACTTTGGGCTCTACACACTATACCCCGTCATAAAACTATTCTTTGGAGAATCCTAAATAACTCTCTTCTTGTTAAGTCTGAATTGGATAAACGAGGCATCCATTGTATTCCTCTTTGTCCTAGATGTCATACCAAGGTGGAAACCCTTAACCACATTTTTATGTCATGTCCCTTAATCACTAGAACTTGGTTCGGCTCGTGTTTAAGCCTTAAGATTATGGAACAGCCTATTCATGATTTTAAGGATTGGATTGCTAATATAATTTTAACAGAGAAAGAGGATCTAATCATCCAGATAGGATCCTTAACATACAACATATGGCAAGTGCGTAATCAACAAGTGTTTGAAGATCTAACCATACATGAAGTAGACATCATACAGAGATCTGAACGCTGCATCAATGAATTCATCCAAGCCAACTCTCCTTCCTCTTCTCCGGACATATCGACTCCTCACTGTGATCGTCCTGTGTTGTGTCCTCGTCCAAAACGATGGATTAAACCTGAAGCTGGATGGGTGAAGGCAAACAACGACGCCAATCTCCAACAACCAACAAAATGGGGCTTAGGAGCTATCATAAGAGATGAGATGGGGTTAGTAATGGTATCTGCAGAGTGGGAGATGAGTGGTTATGGGGATGCTCAGCTTGCAGAAGCTTATGCGCTCCTTCAAACTGTGAGGCTAGCCATTGATTGCGGTTTCAAAAGGATGGTTTTTGAGGGAGACAATGAAAAAGTTTTCAATCTCGTTCAAAATGATATTTCTGACATAAGATCTTATCTTGGGAGGATATTAAATGAAATCCAGAAGTTGCAATCGCAGATAGACACATGTAGGTTTAGTGTAATCTCTAGAGCGGCTAATTCAGTAGCCCATAACTTGGCACATTTGGCCCACTCTGATCCAAATAGAATTTGGATAGAGGAGGTACCTTACTCCACACAGGAGGTGTATTTTCATGATTTAGCTCATTAATAAAACGTGTCCTTTATTTCAAAAATAAACTAAAATAAAATAAGTAGAGAGGTCGGTAAAATAGATATTTGGATAAATAATATATTTGATTCTTGAATGTGTAACGAATAGTAACAATAATTATTTTAATGTATCAAAATTTTAAAATACTCTATGATTATACACTTTATTAGCAAAATGGCCTCTAACCTTAAAATAGTTCTTTAATGCTGACATTAATTCTTTGGTTTAAATGTGTAATTAGTTCCTGCACTTTTACCATATTTTGGTTTTGATCTCTACACTTTTTTTTGTTTGATTTAAGTCTCTGCAGTTTATAAAGAATTTGTTATTGGTCCTACTATTAATTTAAAGTTTTAAAAAAAAACTAAGGGAGTGCCACGTGGTCCAATTATGTCACGCCACATGGCACACTAAAAAGACAAATTACCCAAATTAAATTAAGTTAAATAAAACAATTATTTTTTAATTAGTTTTATGAAACAGGAACTGTGAAAACGAGTAACAAGTAGAAGATGGAAATCGATAAAGATGAAAGATTGCATGATAAATTTTGTATTTGGTTACAACTTCAATTTCAATTTGGGGTTCAATTTCCCCTTTTCTGCACATATGGGTCCTGTACATGGACGTTTTTAATTCTTTCTGTTTCAATTTTCAATAATAAAATATAAATCTTCTTTCAAAAATAAATAAATATAAATTAATAAAAAAATTAAAAACAAGGAATCTAATACTTTAATAAATTTGCCTTTTTTTCCAAAAAAATAATAAATTTGTCTTTTAGTGTGCCACATGGCGTGATATAATTGGACCACGTGACACTCTTTTATTTTTTATTTTTTTTAACTTTAGACTAACAGAAGAACCAATAACAATATTTTTGCAAACTGCAGGAACTTAAACCAAACAAAAAAAAGTGCAGGGATCAAAATCAAAATACAGTAAAAGTGCAGGGACTATTTACACATTTTAGCTTAATTCTTTTTATACGTGATTGATACAACACTAAATAAGCACTTATAAATAAGTACATCGAAAATTAATATCACAATATTAATAAAATATTTTAAGGTAAATGACTTTTTTTTTGTCAAGACATAAATGACTATTATTTATCTAGATATTTTAAGAAGGGTATACTATAAAATAATGATCAGAGTGATAAAAAAGTTGACCAGAGATTCGTTCATGTACTAGCGTCTACTGACTAGTAAGTAGTACAGTAGTAGCAGCTAGCTAAAAATCTAAAGCTGTTTTTTCCTTCTTTCTTCCTCATTTCTTTGTCCTCCTCGGTTTATGTTTTTCTCTTTACCCTATTAAATTATAAAACCCTCCATCTACTTTTTCTTTCTTCCGTTACTTTTTCTCAGAAAACCCAAAACGGAAGAAAGAAAAAACTCTGTGCCCCACCCACGCAAAGGAACACGTTGAGAGCGTGAAAAAGTACACAACACAGCACGAGAAGATTAAAAGGGATATACTCTACTCATATCAATATCAATATCAATATCAATATCAATCAATCAAACAAACAAACAGTTTATGGGTTTGGCAAAGCGGCAACGTGAGCACAACAACAATGTCATGAAATGGTGGTTGCTGGTGTTATTATTATTATTATTGGGGTTTTCAAGCTTAGTTGTTAAAGCTCAACATAAACATGCATATGCTACTATGATGTATGTGGGTACACCAAGGGACTATGAGTTCTACATAGCAATAAGAGTTCTGTTTAAATCTCTTGCTCTTCTTAATGTTCAAGCCGATCTTGTTGTCATTGCTTCTGTTGATGTTCCTCTTCGTTGGATTCGAGCTCTGTAAGTCCCTTTCATTACACTTCATTTTCCTGCTATATTTCTTTTACACTCGCTTTGAATTTATTACAGTATTTCTCGTACCATGAAAGAAAAAATGTTATTATAGTTTTGAATAAGACCGATTTTTGGTCTTTTTGATTGTCTACGATGTTTATGGGTTTGGGGGAATGGATGAGGAGGATGACCAGCCAGACTACCGTCGTTGTCCGGTTACAACGGTATCTTATGTAAGATACCCATGATAAAATCTTGTTCTGGGTCCACACGCGCTTCCAAAGTTCCAAGTATACTTTTTAGGTTAAAAATCTCATTATTATTTATATTTTCTTTTTTTGTCTGAATCGGATTCTTCTTACTAGTACTGGTTTTAGCATATCATCAATTAACTGATTCAGATAATAAGAGAATTGGGATGTGTCTACGAGTTGAATTCTAGAGGGTTAAATCTATATTTTAATATGTATTATGTAGTATTAATTTTTTTTTTTTTTGAAAGAACAGCATATACATAGATACCATGTTGTTCTTTTAGTTTTTTAAAAATATCCAATATATATTAAAACATCTAAAAATCAACTCGCGAACACACACCCTTGAAGTTAAGTAAATGGTCAGAAATTCAATATAAATGATCTAATTTCCTCCCTTTTAGATGAAAAATAAAGTATTGATGACGAAAAATATCAAAAATAAAATAAAATTATATCTTTCCTTTTTAAGTGTCGATTTTGTTACTTTCCTTTTTTAAGTCACAACTAGCTGCTAAAAGGTCACACATGCGTGTGAGTTTGTGAGTGGCGGCGGTGTTGTAAACGCTCTGGAGTTGCGCGTTTAGTACATCACCCTTTCAACCGTCCTTTTTCTGTACATATCCATTGGTTTTTCTGCTTCCTTCGTCTCTTGTCTTTATTGTTGTTTTCTCTTTCTTTAAGATCAAATTTATCTTTAAAATATTTTAAGACCAAAACTAGTATGTTTCTCATGATTACAGGAGTAATTTAATTTTCTATTATTGTTCAATGATAATGATATGAATCAATTCAAAATCAGGTTTGGTAAGATGATGTAGAAGGTAAATAATAAGTATTGCTAGCTGTCCATATTTCCTCTTGAAAAAATTATTTGTTAACTATGGATTAGAGATTGATCGTTAATTATCTAAATTTTTGTCCTACGCATAATTTAATAATACTAGTTTATAAACAAGGATCTCCACATACACATCTCGTCGAGAAAGGATAAAGATAAAAAATACACTTACAAACATATACTCCTTTAGTCAAACACTTAGCTCAATACTATTATTGGCTCATTAGAGGAGCCTAAAATATCAAGCAATCATTATATTGGACCGTGAACAATTACTCAAGTGGCTTGGACACCGCTGCTTCATCCAACATCTTAAGACATTTAATATACGAATTATCTCACTTATATATTGTTAGTTATTCATGTTTTCATCTAATATGAGACTCTTTTGCTCGAACACATCAACACATAAGGGGGGGAATATGGACCAACGTTTCCTTTAAACCTCAAGACACACTGTTTGCACCGTTGTATGCTCACACACATCAACAAGACACACTATTTGATAATCAAAGGTCTTTTTTGCAAAGTGATTATCAAACAATATGTCTTATTTCTATGTGTGAGCATACGACTGCGCAAGTGTATGTGAATAAAAAAGTTTCTGATTGTTAGGGACCATTATGTGTGCATGGAACTCAACTTAAGTGAAAGATAATTGGTGCTTTTAGTTAAAGGAGTCAAAAGTTTAATGAAAATGCGATGTCCCAAAGCTCTTGCGTGATTGTTCTTAGTTCAATGTCTTGAATTTTAGGCTCCCTGCACGACCCACTAAGCACGATTAACGTTTTTAGGATTATCTGCATATCAACAGATAATACTGTAATAAAATAGTAACAAAATTTCTTTTTAAAATAAAAATTACTAGCAAAATTTGAACTCAATACCTCTTTATTATACTTATCAACGCCTCTTTCATATTTTGATGCAAATTAAAACTACACGTTCATAATTAGGATATATGAACATAAATTTGTTCTGTTATGCCAAATTAAAAGGAAAATTTCATGCTTTTTATTGAAGAAAATAATCTTCAAAAATATAATTCTCACTTACAGCGTATCCTTGCCAATAATGTACATACTATTTATTGAAGCTTCATTATGTGTAGTTGTGACAGGAGTATTGAAATTGATAGGAAGGATTTAGACTGTGCAATGTGGTGGTCCATACAGCCATACCATTATAAGATAGAGAACAAAATTTGTAGGGGAAGTCTCCACCCACATGTGAAATTAAGAACGTCCTTTTGATTTCTGGCTAGGGGTGGAAGTAGGTCGGCATGTAACCTGTCAAAATATTTTTTTAGATTTGATCTAGTCCTTTTGAAAGTATAATCTTGTTTCGTAAATGCAACTCACATGGTAAAAAGTTGCAGAGACATCTGAATCATGTGTCTAAGATTGAATACGCAACGTCCTCTTCTCTTCATTTAGTTTGTGTGAATTTTACTACTAGACTCTACAAATTTTTTATTTTTATTTTACTTTTTAGTCTAATAAAATATAAACTATATCAAAGTAAGTTAAAGGATTATTTGGCCAAGGAGAAAAAAAATGCATAATATAACCTTTAAAGTTTCTGACTACATAAATTTATATGCTAAAGTCTTTGAATACCGACATCTAGTATTTAACTTGTTTAATTTTCAAGTCAATATACACCACTAGTCAGAGCAATTCATCACTAAAGTTTTAATTTCTTTTCGTGCTCTTCTTTTTCACAAAGTCTAATTAGATAAAGTGAAAACAAATACATCAGGGTTTGGCGTTATATGAAAAAAAAGGAACATTATTTGATCCACCAAATTATCAAGATAAACAATTTGATGAAGTGGACCTAAGTTATACAACTTTAAGTATTGATACTATTTTGTATGTGTTGGAAAAGTTTACTTACGTGTACATATTAGTTAATTAACTTACTTGATAATTGAGTTGAATAATTGACCATAGTGTTTTTTCTTTGTGGATTGTCCAGTGAAAAAGAAGATGGTGTCAAAGTAGTGAGAGTGGAAAATATGGATAATCCTTACAAGCATCAAGATAATTTTGACAAGAGATTTAAGTTATCATTGAACAAACTCTATGCTTGGAGCTTAGTGGATTATGACAGGGTAGTGATGTTGGATGCTGACAACCTCTTCTTACAAAATACAGACGAGTTGTTTCAATGTGGACAGTTTTGTGCTGTCTTTATCAATCCCTGCGTTTTCCATACAGGTCTCTTCGTATTGCAGGTATATTTGTCCAAAATGTCCTATAAATTTAAATTGCCACGAAAGTGCCGGTGCAGCATAACACCAAAATTAACATGTTTTTTACTGCCTTTAAATTCTTTCATTTTCATTTTCAAGTTTCACTGACAATTTTAATGCATAAGACTCTCTTCGCTTGGAAGCAGTAGCAGATAAAGGAATTCGAATTTAAGAGGACAGGGAACAAAATTCTAATATTTATATTATATATTTTGTATGTTGCATAATAAAACAACGGCTCGACATAATAATTTGTTGGTTTTTTTTTGGACCTTTTGTTATGTTGAATACAAAATGAAATCAAAATTTTCACTCTACCACTTCAAACTCAACTTTGACCTCTCAGTAGCGTAGTTAGTAGCCAACATGTATCCATATCTTCCGCTACACATCACACTCGCGCATCAGAATTTTTATAGCTAATATCTTCATGCAAAAATTGCTTCGTAGTTAGCCATTCACGGGACATAGTGTAATTGATAATGTAACTATAAATATAGATTATAAAACCTGAGGGGGGGCATAACACCTGCCTGTCCCCCTTCTCCCTCTGCCCCTAAACGAAAGGGAATGTATACAAGAGTAGGGGATGGAAAACTAATGGCCAATTTTCAAATGGGTCGTGGAATTTGCATTTTATGTGTTCCACTTGTTAGAATCTCACATTGGATGAGATAATGTCTATAGTCATGTGGTTTTTTGGGGAATGAGTTAGACTCGATTCAAAATATAAGATGGTGTTCGAGTCTATTATGGATTTTGTTTTTAGACCACTCGGAATGTATTCCAAATGTCTAGTCTTTAGCATAAAGGAAGGAGTGTGTTGACTATTGAGAGAGAATCTAGTTGATAACCCAACGTAATCAGGACTTTTTGACTCCTTGTCAAATCCCCACCCTGGTATTTCCCCATAGCTTTGACTTTTTGAGCCAACTATGAGACTAATCATTGGTCCAAAGGTGTGTATTGTGGACGATCCCTTACTCACAAGCTCGAATGTGTTGCTAAGTGCCAACTGAGTCACATCTATTGGGTAACCAAAAACTGTACAAAAGTTGCAGGAAATTTTATATGAAAAAAGATACATTTTTATTTGAAAAGTGATCATCTTAGTTGATCTATTTTACATGGGTTCTAATTATATGATACTTGCAGCCGTCAATGGTGGTATTCAAGGACATGGTTCATGAATTACAGAATGGGAGAGAAAATGCAGATGGTGCAGACCAGGGTTTCATAGCTAGCTACTTCCCAGATTTGCTTGATAAAACATTGTTTCATCCACCTCCAAATGGCACCAAACTTGATGGAACATATAGACTTCCTTTAGGCTATCAAATGGATGCTTCTTACTACTGTAAGTTAAAAGAAAAAAATGTCTTTTTTTAGCTTTTTGAAACTGCACTTTCTTATTTGCTTATTTAGTGCAATCTGAATTCATGCTAACACATTGATCCTGACTTCCAGATCTTAAACTTCGCTGGAGCATACCATGC
>Ga0228711_1008317_pt1 | contig 14619 bp, 6 predicted proteins | sample MedpolnodulmetaG_2_FD_177996 | JGI IMG/M metagenome (GOLD analysis project Ga0228711, IMG submission 177996) | Root nodule microbial communities from Medicago polymorpha collected in Santa Monica, California, United States - brown nodules | ecosystem: Host-associated > Plants > Roots > Nodule...
GAGCTCCTATGGGTTCTTCAATCTTTCTCTCTAACCCTTCTTTCTTCCTCTTGCCCCCTTTCTCTTTCTCCCTCTTCTCAAACTTGTAGAATGATTATATAACCCTATATTCTTCAATGACTAATACTTATATAGTCTCTATACATTGGGCTTAACCCTCTTAGTGTCCTAATGGGCTCACAACATTTATAAACCAACCCCAAGTTTCTCTCTACTAACGGTTAAAATAATAATGACGATCACTTACCGGTTATAAAATAAATCACTACTATCCGCTAGCAACTTAATAAATAATGGTTCTAAGTCGAAACGCTAAAAATAATCCTCCTCATAATTAATAATTTACCCTTACTCACAAATGACCAAAATACCCTTCTAATACCGAAATCCTATTAAAATACACACATAGACAATTAATCACATATAAGTATAATTAATCACACACAAACAATTAAAATTAAATCTATAGAAAATCGGTTTGTTACATACACCATAAGAGTAAATGATTTATTTCATACGAGAAAGTCATCTCTAACAGTTTTCAGGATTGACACCGCAAAACACATAGGTGGTTATCAACATCCTCATCTATATAAGCGTGAATTAGCATCACACTCAAGGTACAGTCATGGTCATGGTCTTGTGAGATGATTATTGGATCAAATTTTTCACTGAGGTTCGGCATAATGAAAATAGCATATAGCTTAAAAGTAGCTGATAATTTATAGCTGATGCATGGTAGATAATGGTTTATAGAAAATGACTATCATAGATGACTATGATAAAGAATATGAGTTCAAGATATTGAGGAATGAAGGGAAGGAAACAAAGTTCTACCTTGAATTTTGTATGTATTAGTTTTGCAAAGTAAATGGGTTGCAAGAATGTGAGATGTTTGATTTTGCTTTTTACAAATTATTTATGAAAGGGCCTTTTATTTAAATATTTAATTATTGGTTTGTTGTAAATTCTTATGGAGTTTTTTTGTTGATTTTCATCATTAGCCAATGAAATCATATTTTGACAGAAGGTGTGGATTTTATCTTTACTAAGTATATATTGCCTATTTTATCTTTGATTTTTGATTTCAATGGTAAAATTAATATCATTTACTAAAATACTCTTATTAATTGTAGTTAGTGGAGTAGTTAAGCTGGATAAAATTTAAAATAAGGGTATAGTAATGGAAAAAGATAATAAATGCTGCATTGATATTCTAAAATGACAATTATTTTGAGAAAAATAAAAAATGCTAAAGTTACAATTATTTAGAGACAGAGGGAGTAGTTTATATTACAGTTGATTGGACCCGTGAAATTTAATATTTTGAATATATGTAAGTATATTATAGTTGATTGGAGGGAGTAGTTTATAATTTATAATTAAATTACTTCAATATTTTAAAATTATATAATTATGAATAAGTATATAAATTATTGTTAAAATTTCATGATATAGAATTATTATTGAGATCCAATTAATAATTTTTTGAGGTCTTGGTTGGAGAGATTTGATGCTCATTAAGTATTAATAATAAACACCCAAATGATGTACTATATTGTAGATGGTCTATTGATGTATTCAAGTTATTTGTGCTATGGGAATTGATGTATCTTTTTAGTCTTCGGAACATTTTCCAAGCCTTAATAGATTTCTATAGGATTTGAATCATCATTTTAGTTTTCCAAGTCTTGATTATCCTTAAATTTAAAATTTAAATGGTTTGGTGTTAATACCTTTTTCAACGTATTCTGTATTTTCAACTTCTATAGTTCTATTGACAATTTTGCACTTAACAAATTCACAGTTAAATATTTTTTATAATAATTAAAATTGGTTTTTAATATATAATAAGCAAATGATTTCTTTGATACATTTTTTTATTTTTAATTTAGTTAAAACACAATTTTCCCGTACGGGTATACACACTAGTATGCTAGTATTTGTATTTATATATTATTTCCTTCAAAAAAAAATTATATTAATATATTAGTTAAAAAATATGGTCAAAGTAAGTCACATGAATAGTATACGTTGTAAAATTGCGATATGTATTTTAAAATGTAGGGAGTATCAACTAGTTTAATTAGTCTCGTGTGAATATTGATTTAGTGGTATATTAATTTTCTAGAGTAGTGGAAGAGTAGTAGACGACAATTACCAAGGTGCCGAGTGCCTCGTATTCGAGCGAAACCCCTTGCCTACCATAAATAAATGCCACCAAATGAATGATGATCCCGTTATAATGTGTTCAATCCCTTCGACAGTGTTCAATCCGACTTTACAATCTTTACGCTCTTCCATTTCACCTATCGCCCTGCTCTTCATGCTTTCAAGTACCTAATTCATTTTTTTTTTTACTTTGGTTAGTTCTTCGATTTTCACTTCAATCTTTTTATTTCATCCTTTTCTTTAATTTTGCAAAAATGTTACTGCTCTGATATGTCTTGTGCTAGTTAAATTTCGAAATTGAATGAAAGAGTTTAGTTCGAAAGTGAGAGGACACATAAACTCGATGCTTTTAGGTTTTGGGTGTCTCACGCGTGGTTGCTTTTAGTCCAATGTGATGATCCAATCCAGTGAAACTCCTCCTCATGACCCAACAGTTATAACAAAACGGTATAATATGCTCATGTTCTTGTATGGTAATCACAAGATTAATAATTTTGAATTTGTAAGAGTAAGTAATGTGCTGTGTTTTTTTTTTTTAAATTTTTTATTTAGGCTAAAAACGACAGACGTGGAGTCGGATAGGATTAGTTACAATATCATATTCTCTCATACTTGACAATCAAGGAAGCAGGGAGACAGGTGTTTTATCGAGCAAATGGAGGAAGAAATGGTCAACTCAACCAGATCTTGTGTTTGATATACAATGTGTATCTGCTGTAGCTTCCGAAGACTTTTCAGTTATCGAGGGCAAGTTTTTGAGAATCATTGATCATGTACTTTTACTTCATTCAGGGCCAATCAACAAGTTTGAAGTCACTGACTCATGTTGTGATCTCCTTGGTTTGAACTCTATGGCTGATGTTGATCGGTGGATTCTTCATCTAACTGGAAGATCTGTTAAAGAGCTTGTGTTGGACATTTGTTTAGAGGAACACTACAGGATACCTTGGTGCTTATTTTGTTATCAAAGTTTACATCATTTAAAATTAAGTCATTGTTGGCTGAAACCCCCAAAGATGTTTAAAGGCTTCAGTAACTTGAAAATTCTTGATCTACATGATGTTTTAATAACTCAAGATGCCTTTGAAAACTTGATATCTGGCTGCCCTCAGCTTGAAAAATTAACATTGACATCAGTTAAGGGTTTCACTCAGTTTAATATTCACGAGTGATCTGATTCATGTGTTAGTTTAGGCATTTTGGTGATTTGTTTTACAAGTTATTGATGGAAAAGCTTCAATTATGTGCATTAATGTCATTTATGCTTTGTATGTCTTACTCAGCCCTTTTTGTGCAGGAAAATACAAGCAATGATCAAGAAAGATGCTCATGAACTAAAGTCTGCACGCTTAAGCGACCTCTCGCACGCTTAAGCGTGCGCTAATAGCTTCAGCCATATAAATAACTTTTTTCTCATTTTTGGGGGATCTTCTTCATTCTTTTTGCTATTTTTCCGATTTTGAGAGAGAGAGGGCATTTCTAGAGAGAGAAACAAAAAGCAAGAGTGTTAGAAGTAGATTATTTCCAAGATTTGTTGAGACATCATGAATCTTGTCATGAATCTTCATCTTTTCTTCCATTTTTGCAAGGCTACTATGAAAGTAAGTAGCTAAATCTACCATTTGGGGTTAGAGATACTTGATCAAGTTAATATGTACTCTTTTTGATACTTAAATATATGATTCAAGCAATATTTTACTTGATGTTGATTTTATTCTTGTGTTTAATGTTATATCTTTGATTTGGAATGATGTTGAAAGATGCTTCTGAATCTAGGGTTAGAATAATAATCTAGCAAAACTTTAATTCTACACATGGAATTTAGGTTTTGATAATCACTTTGAATATTAGAACTCAAAGCTTTTGTATCGTTTAATAGTTTGGGAAATCGACAATACAACGATGCAATCGACTATTGGATTGTTTAATAGTTTGAGAAATCGACATTTAAATGATCCATTAGAAATCACGACATCATTTGGACACGAATGATGTTGTTGAGCAATATGTGATAATATCGAGTAAAGCTAGAATCCATATAGGTAATCATAAGAGTGCATTATTTAATGCTTGGTCAACGACTCTAACCCTAGGCGTGAATTGCCCGAGCTCGTCTCAATTTTATTGCTATATTCCAATTTAGATTAGTTTTTAATCAATCAATCATTTGAACTATAAGTTTAGAATGATAACGATTGTTGAACGACTTGAATATCGCGCTAGTCCCTGTGGAGACGATACACAAAAATACTTACTTTTGAGCTACATCAAAGTGGCGCCGCTGCCGGGGATTGACGTTTAGATATTTTAAGCATCCCGACAATTTGTATTGTTTTCAGCTTTTGTATATAAGTTGTAAATATTTTACTTTGATATCGTGTAAGTTGTTTGCACTTACCCCTCCTTGGCATACAATGAAAATAAAAATCTTGTCAGTTATATCTGTTTCAGGTGGAACAATTACTTAGAAAGGAAGAATTATGTGAACGAAAGGGGAAGAAGGTGAGCTAGGCAGAAATTGACCGTGTAATAGACGAAAAACCTAGTTCTATTTGTAAAAAGAGAAGAATATTGCAATGATGTTTACGTGTTTACAACAACTTGATTGCTCAATTGCATGATGCATCTCTCTCTCTCTCTCTGCTTGAATTGCTCTCCAATTTGTTTACTCTATTGCATTACAACTTTCAAAGGGTTTGATTGAACTATTGATATAAGAACTATCTTTTTCAAAAAAAGCAAAGGAGATCAATGTAATACTGGTGTAACTTTTGAGAGTTTATTGGGGTCAGAATAGATCTCAAAGTTCAAAGAGCTTAAACAAAGGTATTTATAGATCATCCACTATAAAGGTTCTGTGTTAATAGTGGGAGTTGAACTTTCCTTGGCTACTAATGTAACTTGTTTGGCTCAGTGTATCATGGTTTCCGAGGAGTCCAACAAGTTTATGGTTTTTTTAAATGAATTTTATGTTTTTTTGTTTGCTAATACAACAAGTTTAAAGAGAGTCGATCGGTGTAAATAATGTAACTTGTTGGGAAAAAACATATCGCATGTTTAACCTTTTAGTCTGTTGATTTTTTTATGCATGTAAGGTGAATTGCTTGAAAGTTAAGATCGTTGTATATTTTCAAAAGTTCATTGAGGGCAGCAATATGACGGTACAAAATATGGAGATACAAAATATGGAGAACCTTCTAACTGTCATTGTAAGCTGGCAAAAAGATATAATAATATAACTATCAGTATAACCGGATATACACATTTTTATGAATATTAGAGAACACATTTATTGCATTTCAATCATATAACTAGTCCACTCATTATAATTAATAAGATTGTTGTAATAAATTAAACATATTTTACCATTAAAATTATCAGCACTTTTCATTTCTTTAATAAGCTAGTAAAAAAATATCTTATTTGAGAGGGAGGAAGTAACATATTAGTGTCTAGTATTCAAGGGAAACCCTTTGCCTACTACCATAAATAGGGGTGTAAACTGTTTGGATAAAACCGACGAAATCGAAAGTTCAAACCGAACCATACCGAAAAAGTATTCGATCTTCTCTGGTTTGGTGTAAAACAGAACCGAACCAATTTAAACCGACCTTGTTTGGTTCGGTTATCTGTTTTTCATTTTGAAATCCAAGAAACCGATGGTAACCTCACTCTCTCCATTTTACTAATATTATTCCTCTTCACACACACTTATGATCATGGATGAATATTGAAATATTTGAGTTAAATTTGATGAAATTCTGTTTGATGAATGATGGATAAATAAATCTTGGATGTATAAAATATTGAGTAAGGTTAGGTATAAAAAGTAGTTTAAAAAATAGAGAACATAAAAAAACACAATATGAAATATAAATTTCCATAAAATATTTTAGTATAATATATGGTGTGGGCAAGAAATACAAAATTGTGACAACATGATTTTTTTTTAATTGTATTTTTAAATAAATCAATCAACTGAACCGATTCAAGTGGTTTAGACTGTTGGAACAAAATACGTTTAACAAACATTACCCTTAGAGTGGGGGAAATTGTTGGAACGAAAAATGTTTAACATAAGTTACTCTTAGAGTTTTGATGATAACAAGGTATTAAAAATTGTTAATTGGATATGCTAATTTTTGTTCAAGTGTACAAGACCATAGATAAAATTTTATATCTTTATAAGGTTCTAGAAGAACAAAAGAGAGCTAAAGAATTAACAAAAAGAAAGCTTGAAGCGTCTGAAGAAAAGTGCTCCTGAAGTACAAAATGCTCATGAAGTGATGACGTCATCAGAAGCGCCTCATCAGAAGCAAGATCACCAGAAGCTGAAGTTCATCAAGAGATGAGAAATCTTAGATAGGAAATCTCTTGCAGTTGTGCTTGAGTAATTTGAAGTCTCATGCTAGTTGTAGTATTGAGCAATTGTAATTTGAGATTACATTTTAGTGAACTCTCCTTGGAAGTGCAGGGGGACAAGACTACTTCCGATTTGTGGAAGGAACCTGTATAATTGCTTTGTGTCTTTCTTCTCTCTCTCTCTCTCTCTCTCTGTGTGTGTTTTTATCCGCTGCATCTTAGATTCTGATTATCACTTCAGAAGCTGAACTTTATCTACTTTTGAACAGCGACTTCAGTAGGAGAAAACGAAGAAAAAGCAAACACAATTCAACCCCCCCCCCTGTGTTTTTCTCACCTTCATAGACATGGTCATGTTATGATTTATTAATTACTCTGATAAATTGTTTTTAATGCAAAATCATTGGAAATGATTCTTGACAAGTTTTACTTCTAATGATATAGTTCGCTTACCATGATAAAGTAAGGAGTGGAAAATGTTTATCTGATATGAGTTATACCTTAAGCACCAAAAGAGTGAAAGGGACAAGGGACCTGAATGTAAAACTGGCGTTATAGGAAGTTATAGCTCTGTGAATCTCAGTTAGCTCAAGAGGTTAATAAACGGTCATAATGTTGAATCACCATAGCCATACTAGGCTATCTTAGTATTACATTCTTCAATGTATTCTTGACGTATGGAAAAAAGGATTTGCTTAGCCGCACTTATGTGAAATGGCATGATCCAGAACCAAGGATATGACGTGAGTTACCAGCTCTCATTTGATTCTCCTTAAAGCCGAATATGAGAGATATAGCTCTATGAGTGAGATATAGTAGCTATATCAGGATATAGCGCTGGGTATCTCAGAGACTAAATATGCTTTGAACCGGCTATAGGTCTGAGCTACACATGCAGCTATAGCTTTGTAAATCGCAGTAATGTTTTATCATGACTGAACCTTGTTCTAAACCACAACTTCCATCTTGAGATTTTCTAAAGACTTTAACTACTTTCCTAAACTTTTTACTTTTACTATTGTGACAAATGATTTATTTGATTTTTCCCCAAATAAGTTTTTTGCTGAAAAGCTATTTGAAGCTATAGCTCCACAGTTTCTGTGGGATTGATATCTTTTTATACTATAACTTGGACAGTGTCTACTTGCCCTTAGTCTTTCAATCTTAACAGTGTATACTTGCACTCAGTTTTTCCACCTCAAAAAATACTCAGTGTTTTGAGAGACACTAGTAGGGAATGAGCAACTTCAATTTCATAAGTGAGAATAGTAAATTACATATTCAAAATATGTGTGAAGGAATGATTCAATGGAGAACTTGTCAATGGATGTGAACTTTTCAATTTAATTAGAATTAGGGAATGTAAATAGATATTAACAACAAAAATCAGTCTAACATGGTTGAATGATGGTAATTTGATTGATGAAAATAATAGCCAAGAAGGAGCAAGCTCTATCTAATTTGTCAACCCTAATTATCGGTGGAATTCTTAAAAAGAATGAAAGAAAACTTATTTTGATATATATTTGAGAGAAATCAAGGTTGAACGATCATCGTTGAACAATTGTCCACATTCCTTTGCCATGAAGGAGGATCAATATCTTTTTTCGTCGTCATAAGCTTGTTGCTCTTCCTTCATCGTTCCACTTATTCACAACCTTGATATCCCAAATATTTTTTTATTTTTTCCCAACCTTGATAGTAATATGTTTAGTGCTTTTTTTAATTTAATTGAATGTATTAATGTCTACAATGTGCAATACTACCTATGAACCTATAAGCAATACTCCACAACAAGAGAATTCTCTTTCAAAAAAACAACAAAACAAAAAAACAAGAGAATGCTATTTTCCCGAGTCTAAGTTACTTTAGGATAATGTTCCATGGACACCCTTTTCTCCATACACACAATGTACCACCCCATGTGAGGGTGTGCGAGAGACAATAAATGTGAGTTTTTTTGTGTATGGGGATTACATGCACACATGTCACAATTGTGTGTGGATGTACTAGTGATATATGCCACCTAAGGTGGTCTATGTATCACAACTTCTTACTTTATAAACATAAAGAGAACCAAGTTCAAGCAAGAAAACCAATCATAAAGGTTGAGCTTATTTCTTTGAAAGAAAATCAAAGTCAAAAATATTTTTCTACAACTTTGCAATCATGAGTTTAAAGTAGTAACATTTCGTTCAATCAAAGGTAGTAAAATACACCTCTATTTTTCATCAGGTCCTTACATGACAGAGCATTGATTCCCCTTTATATATGAACTTCATGTCTCAGTTGAATTAAGCAAAATCTTTTTACAGGTAAAGTTTCCTTTTGTGCCTATGAAGTTACTGCATAATTTGTACATTTATTTAAGATAACCAATACGGATAATCGTATAACTATGTCCTATGTTACGTTGTGCAGGTTTCTTTTTCAACATAAATATTGAAAATGCTGAAAAATTATGATAAGCCTGACATTTTAAGATGCACACTGAAATTTTAAAATGGTACTGAACTAGATGAAAATTTAATAGTATTATTCAATAGAGAAGTAGAAAACTGAATATGTAACTATCTTAATTGCGAATATACACCTATCTAGAGTTAGTTCAGCCAAACAAACACTAAACTGAATAACACCACAAACTTTGACTAAATCCTTAAGTTTCAGGTAGTTCTTGTTGACATGCAATTAGATCTTTATATGCGGAATTTCTTCTATGCAAATAACAATGCTTGTACATTTAATCAATGATGTGGAGTACTATGATCAAATAAGAATGACAAGATTGTCACACTCACATCAAGCTTATTTTAAACAGAAAATAAAAACTAACACACAATAGCGGAAACAACTGCAACAATAAAACTAAGACATTTGCACCATCTGAATTTGATTCATGGTTGTACCATGGTGTTCCTCCTAATTTTTTGCCTCGTTTTCGCTATTTGCTTAGGGTGACCACCAAATATCTTCACAAGCCATCTAGGCTTTCCAATTAAAAACATACAATATCCAAGGCCTATTCCAAACACAAATCCACATCCATATCCAATTGCCACTGGTTTCCATCCAAATCCAAGTTTCTCTTCACTCCAAAAGTTATTGGCTGAAGGTGGAGAATGTTGTTCAGGTCCACAATTTTTTGACAAGGGAAATCCACATAACCCCAAGTTTCCTTCATAGGAATCATTTGTAAATGTATTGAACTGCTTTCCTTGAGGTATTTCACCCACAAGATGGTTATGGGAGAGGTTCAAGACTTCAAGATTGTTCAGATTGGTTAATTTGGCAGAAATCAAACCAGTGAGCATATTTGAGGAAAGATCCAACCATTCCAAGTTTGTCAAGTTTCCTATGGATCGAGGAATAGGACCAATGAACATGTTATGAGAAAGGTTAAGTCCAATGAGATTATGAAGCTCTCCAATAACATTTGGAATCTCTCCTTCAAATTTGTTTCTTGACAAATCAATACTTACAAAGATTCTTAGAATTTTCACCATTGGCATATTGATCCCTTTCATTGTCACAGTCACGGAATCATAGTACACCCCATCATTGAATAAAATTTTAACCCTTTTTATTTGTATATATGACAAGCTGCCAACTTCAGTAACATTTTTCATGGCTTCAAACTTATTTAAATAGTCTTTTGGCAGTGGACCACTAAAGTTGTTGCCTGAGATATCAAAAATTATTAAACTTGGAAATGGATGTTTGGCCACTAGATTCACAATGGGACCATGGAACTTATTATCTCGCAAAACCAGCACCTTCAAAGATTGCATAGTTTGGAACCAATAAGGAAAATTGCCTTCTATTTTGTTGTTGCCAATGTTTAGAACCTCGAGGTTCTTGCAGTGGGACAAAGATTTAGGCAAATGACCTTCTAATCGGTTTCTAAAGAGATTCAAAGTATGAAGCTCACTTTCCTTTGAAAAGTTACTTGGCAAAGTACCATGAAATTGGTTCATTTGCAGATCCAAAACTTTAAGGGATGATAAACTAGAAAGACATTGTGGAATGGTACCTTTCAATTGATTGTTTGCCAAACTGAGAAATAAAAGGCCGCTTGCATTGCAAATTGATAAAGATATGTCATCAGCGAGTAAGTTATAACTAAGATCAAGGCCGTCGATGTCTTGCCATAAATTCCTTGAGAATTGATCCATTGATGTGAACAAGTTTTGAGAGAGGTTCACAAATAGATGTGAATACCCTGTATCAACTCCATATAACCAATTAGGCACACCTCCACTCATTTTGTTATTGGACAAATCAAGATATTGCAATCCTGGGACTTTTCCTGATAAGTTAGGAAGCACAATCAAACTCAAAGAAGACAAATCCAATTCAGATAGTTGAGAAATATTGTAATGGACACTGGATTCAAAGTTTAGTGATAATTGGCTATTTTTTGAAAGGGAGAGAAACTTTAATCTTTGAAGTTTGGAAAAGTTTTGAAAATTGACAACACCACTCAAGTTGTTTGATGATAGACACAGTCCAGTTAGATCAAGGTTGAAAATTGATTCTGGAATATTGCCGTGTAGCTTGTTGCCGCATAGATATAGCCTAGCTAAGGAATATGATGAGATTTCACTGATTTGTCTAGAAAGTTGATTATTTGATAGATCTAAGACTTCCAAATAAGGCAAAGATAACAAAGAGGGAGGAATTGTTCCATTTAGACAGTTGTCATTTAAATGAAAATCAGTTAGTTTAAAGCTTGTAATTTTATTGGGTAGTCCACCCTCTAATTTATTATGAGAAAAATCTAAGTAAACAAGTTGAGTCAAGTTAAACAATGAATATGGGATTTGACCGCTGAATGAATTCAATGAAAGATCCAAGTTAATGAGATGTTGAAGGTTTGAAAGTGATGTTGGTAGCTCACCTCTAATTTTGTTACCCCTCAAATTCAATTCTTGAAATTTGTTTGAGAGGTTAAAAACACTTGGGATTCCACCACTGAGTTCATTGTCACTAAGATCCAGAAAAGCTAGATATGGAAGGGTTAAAAGTGTTAAATGTGAGGATAAGATTGAACCATTAAGATTGTTTCCTGAGAGATTTAGGGAATTGAGACGTGTGAGATTAGAGAAAGATAGAGGAATAGGCCCTTGGAATTGACAGAATGAGAGATCCAAGGTACTGAGAGAAGTGCTGCGCCTCAAATCTGGAAGTTGGCCTTCAAGGTTATTTAATGACATATCTAGCTCTTGAATACTTGGTAAACAAAGAGTTATCTTTTCGAATTTTCCGCTTAATCCTGTATATCCAAGATTAAGAGCAATCAATGATGAAGATTGATTGAAGAGAAATTCTATGGAATTTGGTCTTATTGAAGACATGTTAGTTTCATCCAAAATTAGTTCCCTTAAATTTGTTGTATTTTTCACAAGTCTCTTCAAGGTGGTCTCTTTCCAAACTAAGTTATCATTCTCAGAGAGATGAAGTGATTTTAATTTCGAAAGGTGTGAGATTTGAGGAGGAACTTCACCTTCAAAGGAATTATCAGACAAGTCAAGATGTGTAAGGTTGAGAAACCCACCAAACTTAGAATGAAAATGAGAGTCAGAGAAATAATTGGAAGAAAGGTCGAGTGTTTGAAGGTGAACAAGAAGGAAAAGGGTACTGTTAGAATGGATTATACCTTCAAGGCCTTCCCAGCCAAGGTTGAGGCCAATAATGTGACCAGAGACAGTGTCACATGTGACACCATGCCATGAGCAGCAATCAGTCCCATATTTCCATGTTTTTGTTTTCCGAGCATAACCATCAATACTGAAGGAGGATTTGAACTGAAGCAAAGCAGAGCTCTCATCATGATGGCATAAGAAATTGAAAGAAGAAGAAGAAGAAGAATAGCATAAAGATGAAAATTGGAAGAGAAAAAGATGCAGACAGAGAAGCAACCAACCCATGAATGATTGATTTTGCTTCATCAATGTAGTGCAGATTTTGTGGAAAGTGGTAATGGTATAACTGAAAGAAAACCAAAACTAAAGAAAGTGTGCATAAATTGGTAAGGAATGTAACGTAAATTTATAGCCAAATTGAATATACAGTATAACACAAATTTTAGAAAATATAACACAGTTTTTCTAATTCTATATAACTTGTACTATCATTAATTATGGTACCGTCATACACAAACTTGTACAAAAATATTACAAACTAGTGAACTACTTTAAAGAAAATAATAAATAAAAACTAACTATTCTTTTATTAAAAATCTTAAGGTATTGGTAACCAGTGTCCTAAGAGAAATGGTTAAGGACTCCTTTAATAGAAACTTTGTTTTGAAAATACAAGTTTTTACTTTTGTCTTATCAATGATTATGCCACTATTTTATGCATACTTACTAATTTTAATACTTTAACCAATGCCCAAAGACACTCATTATCATTTCCTAAAAACTTAACCAGTTGAGTAGAAACAATTTTTCCTATTTACATGCATATTTTATTGAGATTTTCTAAATTATACATACTCATTTTTTTTCAAGAAGAAGTAGAAAATTCATACTCATTTTTAGCGTGTGAAGTTAGTAAATTTCTTGTCCGAAAAAATACTGTAAATTTAGACTAACTAAATAGGCATTTGGGTGTAAACAAAAAGTTTAATGATGATGGGTTGATGGTCTAAAAACAATTTTGCACATACAATCAATCAAAACATTTAGAATTACCACATCAATTAATGATTGTGATTTATGTGGATCAAATGTGGCAATTCATGATGTTTTGATTGGTTGTGTACGCAAAGTTGTTTTGGACTGTAAATCCACCACCATTAAACTCGTAAACTAAACAAAATACTTTTATTTTGAATTTAATTGATCATATGTACAACCAGTGTAAATATTTTTTACACGTACAAACTAAAAAATAATTTGTAGTTGATGACGAACAAGGTAGAAAACATTTATTATTCCATAAAAATGTAGAAAATATTTAGCGAATCAAACCTTTTATTTTTTAATTAGTACACTATGTCAGTGTACAATTATTTTACACATGCATCTGTTCTTGTGCCGTCACGTTAATTAATAGATATGATAATTTATTTTCATAATCATTGATGGATATTACAATACATCATTAAATATATATAAAATCTTGACAAAAAAAATAATGTGTATATATAAAATAATTATACACCAGATACAAAATATACTAATAAATTTTTTATTTAATTAGTGGGTCATACCTAACAAATGACCCATTATAAATGAAGAATGCGTTCGTCCATCTGTCTATAAGTTTCATAGAGAGTCCGTTTGTTATAACTTTTTTAAGAAAAAAAAATCACTTTTTTTAAAAAGATAATCACTTTTAAGAGTTTTGCATCCGTTTGTTACAGCTTTTTAAATAAACCAGAATCTAAAAAAAATCTAAAAATAGCTTCAAATGAGAAGCTGTTAAGAGCAGCTTCTAAAAAAATAGATTTTTTTAGATGAGAGAGAAAATATGGTTTAAAAGATTGAACTAATTTTATAACAAATAAAATTGCTTTTATACAGTTGCATCCAAACAAACTGAATTATTTGTTTTAAAAAAGTGAGTTTAATTACGATAAACAAACGCAAATAGATTCTGATTTTTCATAAAATCTCTAAAATATAATCTCTAAATTATTTTATGTTAAAATCACTTTTATTTTAATCCGTAACAAACGGACCCAAAATCATTAATCTTGTTTTCTCTTTAAAATAGTATTATTCTTGTTTTCTTTCTATTCACATTTTTTTGGGGGCTAATATTTTTTTCTTTCGGAGTTGAAGGGCTATTATAAACATTTTATTATTCATTATTCTCTTTCCATCATTTTAATTTTATAAAATAACATATAATTATTTTTCATACAAGATTAATAATATTCCTTTACATGTGTACAACTTAGTTGTATCCAAACCTTAAAGTCTAATTGAATGAGACTAAGGCCCCGTTTGGATTGGCTTATTTTGAGCTTATGTGGGCTTATCTACTCCCATAAGCTTTTTTAAAGGTGTTTGGATAAATACATAAAAATAGCTTATCATAGTTTCATAAGCTGCTTATGCCATATTTTAATAA
>Ga0228711_1008321_pt1 | contig 14618 bp, 11 predicted proteins | sample MedpolnodulmetaG_2_FD_177996 | JGI IMG/M metagenome (GOLD analysis project Ga0228711, IMG submission 177996) | Root nodule microbial communities from Medicago polymorpha collected in Santa Monica, California, United States - brown nodules | ecosystem: Host-associated > Plants > Roots > Nodule...
GGGGTGTAAATAAAATGGTTAAGGAAAAATTGGTTTAAGAAATAATATTGAGAGATGACTAGGTCAATCAATTCATATGTTCATCACTCATTAGCAACCTGTTTCTTAAGTTTACGAACGCTATAAAGTTAACGACAAATTAACAAAATAGCTTAGGTCAATCCCTTGATCCTAAGCTTTCTTTCCTAATTATAATTCCCTAATTCCTCAAGTGAACCTATATTCATTCAAGGTTTAAACACGTTAATTTAAAAGTCACAACCTAACAATGTTCCATCCCTAGATTGTCTGTTAAGTTGAACAGTATAAATATGTCAGAGTTAAACGCTGGTGTCAGTAGTCATCTAAGCTCTAGAATCGATTATATTGGGTCAGAATCATAAAAGCATTAAGAACGACTTATGCTGAATAAATTAGAATGGCATTCATAAATATTAAGAGTTACAGGTTACATAAACATGAGCTAGAACAGAATCATCTCTTGACCTAATCACAAAGGATCTAGTTACTCATGGCTAAAGCACAAATAACTAATATGAAAGAAGGATTCATTACATGAAAATGGTAAATTCAACTAAAACAGAGGAACCATTAGGTAAATTCACAGGTTTAGGGGTGATTTTGTGATATGAAGTAAACCAAGTAAGTGAAGAAACAATGTGCTCATTAACACCAGAATCTAAAAACCATAATTCAGATTTAGTTTGAAGGGAACATGAGAAGATGGAAGATATGCTTGATGGATTGGAGGAAAAGGAACTAGAAGAAGTATGAATATGATTAACACCGGAAGGTGAGGATGTTGCAGGAAGTAAATTCACTTGTTGTAACAAATTGATAAGCTGAACATACTTGGCCTGAGAAATATTGCAACTAGGAAGTGAAATAGCCTCATTAATACTTCCTGATTGTGCCTCAACTTTATCAATACTACTTGAGACATTAATAGAAGAAGCTTGCTTCTGAAAATTAGGATGCCCGTGCTTTTGATAGCAGAATTCAACAGTGTGGATTATTCTTGTTACAAAAACTGCAATGTCTAGGTGGCTTGAAACCAGGAGAATATCCTCTTCCTCTTCCTTGTGGCCTACGTGATTCAGTAGCATTGACAATAGAGAGAGACTCATCAATAGGAGAAGGTAGAGAATGATTATTGCTCTCTTCTTGAATCACTAAGGAATAGACCTTGTTAATAGAGGGAAGGGGATCAAGCATGAGCACTTGAGTTTTCACCACATTAAACTGATCATTTAATCCAGTTAGAAACTAAATGACTTGATCCTCAAGTCTGAAATTTCTAGCTTCTCTCATTGTTGCACATCTACATGGATGAGGACATGTTCAATGAGGCATAGGTCTGTGTGAATTCAACTTTTCCCAAAGAGTTTTCATTTCAGTAAAGTAATCTAACACGGTTCTAGAACCTTGTTTCAAGTTGTTGATTTGGGATCGTAATGTAGTAATGCGAATTCTATCAACTTTTGCAAATCGTTCTTTAAGATCTTACCATGCATCAATAACGTTTTCATGAAACATAAGAGTTTGCGCAATTTGCGGTGAAACTGAATTGATTATCCAAGATTGAATGAGATGATTACATCTCTCCCACGCACTGCGATTCAAATCATATTCATCAGGAATCTCCATGGATCCATCAATGAATTTCAATTTGTTTTTCGCGCCAAAAGCTCGAATCATGGAACGACTCCATGCGAGGTAATTGGATCCATCTAGAGGAGGAGCAACAAGAACAGAGTTTGGTCCTTCACTTGAATGAACGTAAAACACTGATTCAGTGTCAGGTTATGCGTTGTGAGGCATGATGAAAAACGATGAAGAAGAACAAAATTGTAGAAATGATTCAAAGAAAACGAAGAAGAATCAAGAACAAGCAAGAAAATCTGCGAAGAATCAATCAACAACGCAAGAATTTTCTGCAGCAACAATGGAGGATCAATGAAAAAGATAAAGAATGAAATTGTAACAAACTTTGTAACTAACTTTCTCCATGGAAATGGGAGAAAAGGCTCTAGATACCATGTTATGGAAAGCAAGAAATGTAAAATGATCTCATTCTTATTAGATTGAAAAGTGAATTACAACTTGTATTTATAGACAATTCAATAAGCTAACTACATTGAGATCTAGAAGCTTGCAGCACAAGCTACTAAGTTACTTGCAGCTCAAGTAACTTCAATGTTCTTCTCTTCTTTCTCTAATGCTTCAGTGTCCTTCTCTTCATGCTCTAATACCAATCTTCGCATTGAACCAAATTAATTTGGCTCCATCATCTATCTTTGTTATCCTTCTACCATCTATTATTTCTCAATTTTAGTGCCCAGTACATATATACTATTGTTAATTTTTCTTTCCGAGATCTTATTTTTCAATTAGAAAATAAACCATAACTTCCAAAGAAAAAAAAAACTAATTAAGTCTATGTTACCAATGTTGGTATTTACAAGAAATTAAAACTTGAGAAATGAAATAGTACAACAGTATTGGTATGACCCCAAAAAAGGAGGTTAAGAGATTTATGACTTTAGGTAGATTATCACAATAGTATATATGTGCATTAAAATTTGCTTCATCAATCTTTGATAAGCATACAGAAAAATGAAATAATGTAAAAAAATACAAATCCTTAAATAACGCTAGGGTAATTCCACCAAACAGGAATACCAATAACAACACCATTAGAGTTCTTGGTACCAACATCAATTCCAGTTAACCGATCACCATAACTCTTTCCATCCGCCATTGTTTCCTTTTCCGCCACGGTAACCGATCTTTTCTCCGGCATAACCACCCTCACACCAAAATGAATAACTCCATTTTGCCTCCCTTCCCAATCCCTCAATTTATAACTCAAAATCCGGGAACAATTTTCCAATTCAGCCCCGTTTAGAATATCCGAAACGGCGATTCTTGCCACCCCAATAGGGCGAACACTTTTGAACTTCTTGCATTGCACCTCAAATGTGATTGACCTTGCATGCAATGGCATGTTCAACAAAAACTTTTCATTCCATGAAAGAAAACTCGAGTTTTTTCCACAATCATCATTATCTTTCATCGTTTTCGTTGTGTAACAATTAAGAGACTCGCCTCGAACGACAACGTATGCATCCTCAGTTACATGAATATTTTCACCGGATATAACTGTTATTTCTAATGTACGTGAGGCTATACTCATAGTAGAAAATTTAATGTTGTTGTGCACAAGAATGTGTGTTAGTACTTTAAAGAATGAATATATATTGTTATGTCCTTCAAGTTTATTGTGAGGGAATTGAGGTGTTATGTTATAAGTTATGTGAATATATAATAAGCTTAAGTTTTGGGGTATTGATTTGGAAAGTGGTGAGAAAGAGGGAAAGAAAGAAAGAGTGTAATTGGTTTGTTGTTTCGGTATATTATTTTGTTGGATTTTGACTTTGACTTTGTATAAGTGTATTACTTGCAGCACAAAACAATTCCGTGTATATATCTGCTAATAGGCTCTTTGGTTGATATTTTTGAGATGAAATTAAATTATAGGTTTAATAGCATTTTTTCCCCCTAACTTTCACGAAGTTGCGATTTTGGCCCCTTAAGAAAAAAAACTACAAAACCGCCCCTTAAGTTTTGCACCTCACTTAGGGTGTCACGCCAGCGTAGACCGGGTCAAAATTGGTCTTGGAGGCCAAAACTGCCACATATGCAAAACTTAGGGGCCGGTTTTGTAGTTTTTTTTAGGGGGCTAAAATCGCAACTTTGGGAAAGTTAGGGAGATAAAACTGGTATTAAGCCTAAATTATATTGAAAAACCGACCATTTATGTTGTTTTTTGCGTGTGAAATTGCTTGTGGCATGAGAGGAAATATTTATGAGACAAAATCTGGCATGCCATATATATAAACTTTGTCGCAACGTTGTAAGTTTTTCCGGTGATGACAAAAATATGTTATTTAAGAAAGTTACATTCATGTTAAGTGTTAAGCTTATTGTCTTTTTATTAGCACTCAGCTACTATTGTGTCGCGATACAAATCAATTAAGTTTATTCAAAAAATAAATAAAAAATCCATTAAGTTTTTTTTTCTTTCTTTTCAACTTTCCATAAAGTCTTTGCCCTAAGGTAATATTATTCGTGACAGTAATAGACATTATACATGGACACCTCTTCAAACCGAGATTTGAATTTGATTCACCATACCATGGAAGAATAGCCATTTCCACTAGATCAAAACTCCATGGGTCAAAATCAATTAAGATTTATTCAATCAAACATGGTCGGGAGGGAGTGTTTCATGAAAGTGACTGGTGCGCTACAATTGTGGTATACCTTTGGATCTCAATCAATATATAAGCAATTTTTTTGATCATGTTTGGTTGGTGCTACATGGTGCATCAACTTTGACTACTAGTATGATATACCACATATCGCCCGTTGAATGATTCTCCAACATATTTTCTGTGATTCAGCGTTGGAAAAGACAAAATGCATGAAAAATGCATACTCAATGCTTTGTTAACTTATATAAGCAAGTTTTTTTTTATAAGAGCTATTATTATATAGGCATGTTCTTTTTTTACGTTTATATAGGCAAGTTGAACATCAATTGAAAACTAGTATTATATGAACTCTTTAAAAAAAATATTATATGAATTTGTTATAATTTATTTGTACACTTTCAATGTTGGAATGTGGAAGCGTGGAATAAGAAGTTCTGAAAGGGATTTTCTTTAATTTGACATGTGTCTATTTAGGTGATTTGGAATTCTATAAATGATATTATTTTTAATAATGATTCGAAGGTGATTGAAGATATGGTGGAAGAGATTAAAATGTGATCTTGATAATGGAGCTTGGGTAGATTAAAGATTCCAACTTGTCTATTCTATGAAAGGTGTTGGAACTCAAGAGATTATTTATTGACATAGTCTTTTCTCTTTGTAAGAGGGGGGTCTTTTGGTTTTGTTTTCCTTTCAGGTTTACTCTTTGAGAAATGATATTTGTACAATTATTTTAGATAATTTTTGAACAACTTTCTATTTTATACTCTCATTGTGTTCTTACTATCTCTTTCTTTTCTTCTTTTTCTCACTATTATTTTTTACCAATAAGAAGAGTAAATAAGAATGTTATCCCAAATTTAATTGAAATCTTTTTATAGTTGAAAAATTTGAAAGTTTATCTACTTCCAAATAATCCACACCATAGCTAGCCATATTAGATTCAAAGAAGACATAAATATCTTCGGAAACCTTCCTAAATTAAGGAATTGAATAACATGCCCAACAATAATGTAAGAACAAACATAATGCATGACTAACCATTGTAGAACCAAATGCCAAAGATCGTCGAAGAACGAACAACTAAGAAAAAGATGATTAAAAATAATCTCTAGTAGGAATCCTTTTTTGTAACATCTGCCAACCAAACAACGTCACCATTAAAGGAGTCGCCTCTTGCCATAATATGTTTGTGAATTTAGACCGAGACAACTCATCAACATTTGTCAAGATATTGTACCCCATGAACTGCATATCCTTTACCAGGTTTAGCTGCCAATCCCACTTGTCATCCAACCCTTCTTACAAAATAATATTATACAACAATCAACAATACTAACCCACCTCCTCCTCCTCCCCCCATGGTAGTAACCAATGGCGCCAAGACTAAGCATCTCCTCCTACTCCTCGACCTAAACTACTCATATCAACATCTAACCCTTATTGGTTCTCCGTCGAATCAAAAAGGTGACAGAACCTGTGACATAGTGTCCCTGATTCCAACCACATATCTTACTAGAAAAACGTTTCAGTCTCATCTCCAACCACTCTCACCAAATTGTCATTCAAACCAACTACCCATTTCAAACATGTTCCCTCGCCTAATTCCGCCAACCTCCTTCCACCATGAAGAAATCCACATGCCCTTTAAAAAAAAAAAAACCATATTTGGCCCCTAACACCTTAAACTATTTAGCTTCGTCTGCATCCTCCAGCACTATGTGTCGAACAAAAAGCTATATTAGACTCCCACATCCTCCTCACACCCAACCCACTGGCCTCCTTATCCAAATAAACAGTGTCTCATTTAATCCAATTTATTTTCCTAATTTTCTCACCACCCCCTAAAAGGCAAGCATAAAAGCACGACACTTATGATAAATGTTTTGTTTTACTTATTTAAAAGTTTTGATATTTTAAAATTATCAACCATATTGGTCCATCTTGAGTATCGTCAAAATGGATATTTTAAAATTGAAATATGTTAATGAGTGTCTTTAGGATCAATACATTGGCTGAGGAAAATAATATAAAAATATTATGTTAGAAAATGTGCAATCAACTGTTTTAAAAATTCTGTGTTTTCAACCCTTCAAAAAAAATTATGTTTTCCAATTTAAAACTTTTTTTTTCTTCTTTAATAAGTGTCCTAAGTGGCCTTTTAAATTTATCCAATTACACTTTATAATAGCAAATTTATTGAATCCATATAAATTTGGGTTGTCAATTATTTTATGATTTTTTTTTAACATTTTGCTTAATATTTTTATTGTAAAAGTTATAAGTGATTGGACTACTGACCAACTCTTTGAATTTGCATCTTTGACCTGATCTATTGTGGCTGGTTAGTTGAAATGAAATATGCCAGTTCTATCTTGATAAAACTCCAAAGACAAATATTTCAAATTAAATCACTGGCTAGGGGGAAATTTCAAACTAACTTTTATACTACAACAAACACTTTTGACTATTTTCATCTCATTATATTTATGCATATTTGGTATAAACTATGAAGGCTTACTATGATACAAAAATCAAAAACATACAAGAGTATGTTTAGATCAGTCTCGAGTTCAACATAATCATGGTGTGCCACCATAATTTTAGTAAAAGCTACACCGTAAAACTTCACTAAAATTAGTGTCACTGTAATTCCGTGAAACTAACTCTAACCCTAAACATGCACTAAGTGAGATAGCCTTCACTTTAATTCAACCTTTGGTCCTAATAATGGTAATGGAGCCTCTACCCCTAGTTTGAATCCTAGTAAGTGCTGCCACTTCTTTTCCTGAAATACCATAACCACGGTTTGAAATACATTGATGAGTCCCATAATCTTCTACAGCCACAGGATGTGGAATTGGCTTTGATGGACTCATCATCATTTGATGGTTTATATCTTTAATTGTCGTTTCCCCTTCAACTCCTCCAGGTTTCACCAACTCAAATGGATAAGCTATTTTCTTCCACTTGTCCCCTAGTTAAATCAAAACATAATGGTACAAAAGGACACATTTTAGTCATAAAAAATTACTTTAGAAAAGAGACATGGTTCAAGTAAATGTTCTTGTGTTAAAACAGTAAAAAGAATTTTGTACTTGAAATAGAAGCACCATTTTCTTTTAATTCTCTTGATGCACAACTTCTTTGAGGTGAATCATGTTTGACTGCAGCTGAATGTGTATGATTTTGTGATGATGATAGGTTCCTAGTGCTGAATTTTTTATGGTCTGTAAAGAAGTAATTTGCAGTGTCAGTGGTGGATATAGTTCAATTACTTTCAATACTACCAAAATTAGAAATAATAACCTAAAGTTAAAATGTTAGGTTGGTCATTTATTGCAAATTCTTAACTCCTGAATCAGTACACAAGAAACAGAGAACATAAATTGGACTAGATAAATAACCAAAATTATTTTCAAATGATTGATTTTCCAAATCTAGTAATACATGATTGAAAGTGATGCAACCACATTCCACAAGAGTATATATACCTTGAAGTAATTGGGCTGCTTTGGAAGAAAATGTTGGAAATAGAGGTTCCTGATCAACCAAACATTGGCCTTTTGTTATTAATATATGTTATAAAGTTTCATCATAATTGACAAATAAAAACTATGAAATAACAATTAAGCAAATGTAAAGAACATGAAACCTTTTGATCTTGAGAGTAGGTTGGTAAGTTATGTTGCTTGCACCAAATATCCCAGCCAGTGATTGCATCTTCAAGATATCCACTTGATGTATCAGCTGCAAACCAAGACTCAGCTGTAGAAACACCATTAAGACAAAATAAGCAGACATATAGTGAGTTTCTATGAAGCACGGACGCAGATGCGACACTGGACACGGATAATATTTTTAAAAAAATGACATAATTCAATGTAATCACAAATGTGGGTGTAGGAAACAAAATATGTGTCGTACACCGAGACACGCCTTCAATCAGAAGTGTCTATGCAACAGAGATGAGTTTGGCAAATTCACGACATTGTGATTCTATTGAAGTTTCAAAGTGTGACTTTTCTCAGAATCATGATGGCAAAGTGTGATTCTACAACATTCACTATCAATCTAAATATAGACCAAGATCACAAACAAGTAGAATTAGATCATAGTGGTGCCAAGTGTCATCTAGTAGTATATTCTTGGTAACAATTGAATCAAAGAAAAGCAGAATGAAAAATAAATAAATAATTAAATCAGCAAGTGAAAAGGATAGCAAAAATACCAAGAGTTCCAATGTCCAATTCCATGGAGGAAAGGAAGTGAAAACACAAGCAAGCAATTGTGTGTTGAATCTTTCTAGTACACAGAAGTTAATGGAACTTTCATATATGTGAACAAAAAGACCACTGTTTTTCACTAAATTATTGTCATGGGCCCCTTCTAAGCTCTGAAAATACCCACCTACCTAACCTTACATTAATTAGTCAATGTAATAAAATCAAAATAATAAATGGGCCACATGAATTAGAGTGTTGATTATGCAATGTGATTAGCAGTTAATAAAAAAATTGGTCTGATTATAGTATTGAGGAAGGTCTTTAATAAATTGCTCATAAAAATTAAATAAAACATTAATTTTCGGCCACCTTATTATGCGGATTATGTTGCTTTTTCTATGATGGATGCTAGAACAAGATCAATAATGTGACATCATATAAGATTTATAGGTAACGTACGTACCTATTATTTTTTCCTTTTTTTTTAAAATAATTAAGAATTAGAGATATTTTTTATTTTTAGCAATTGTAAACGAGTTAGGCCAAAAAAACTTGATTATAATTATATCAAATGGGGTGGTACAATTAACCATATTATCAAAGCTGGACAATAGACAATAGAAGGGTAGTTTCCCAAAAGAGATTCGAAATATCACTTTCTGTTTTTTCTAGTCCGCTGCATATCCTTTTCTATGTTGAAGATTTTTTCAAAGCATGCGTGGGTACTATTTTATTTTCCTTATTGGTTTACTTCTTTACTTTGGTATTGTTTTATACTTGGACATTGTTTGGCAAAAAATAATGAATAATTGATAAATAGGTTTATAATGGACGGATTTATAGTTGATAGCGGATAAATTACTTAATTAAATTTGTAATGTTCGGTAAAATTAGAAGTTGTACTAACTTATGAATATGAAATGACATAAAGAAGATAAATTTAATTAATAATTAATTTTTTCAATTTAAATTATGGGATAAAATTGAGATAAAAAATAATAAGTTACAAGCTACTTGAATCAGCTTTTCAAAAAACACTATAAACTAGTAAAAATAAGTTATAAGCTTGTGCAAATTTTCCCAAAAAAAAAAAAAGCTCGTGCAAATTTAACATTTACCAAACGGATATTCTCTAATCAAATATAAATTATAAACTTAAAAAAAATGTCTTGCCAAACAAACGGTTACTACTCTTGCCCTCTATAATGCGACGACGACATAGCAGTGAAGCTCCCGAATCCTTTGGCTTCTGTATCTTTTCACATTTTAACTTAAGTTATACCACATGCAAGCGAAAAGTCTAACCATATGAATCGTCGAAGTTGGCATTGTTTTTTTTTTACAAAAATAAACAATATTCATTCATTCAAATTGAAAAAGTATATCGATACAATACAAATCCAAATTTGCTAAAAACAAAAGGGATGAATCTGTGAACAAACTCACATCATCCATGTTAATAGCTTAAAGCGGCAAAGTACCTATGCCTACAAATATTACTAATATGACTATATTCAAGTCTCCGGAATATTCATGTCTCCGGATCTGCAACATTGACGACGCCAAAATCATTGTCATTGATCTGCACTTGCTTAAAGTTAATCTTTCAATCTGAATCAAATAAACACCGCACTAAGACGGGAAATCAAAAACACACCGCACAAAGACAAGAAATGAAAACAAGCAGAGTTGTTCAGAGACGACGAAATCACAAAAACAAACGAAAGAAAACATAAAATATGTGAAATCACTTATTCAATTAGGATAGAAGGAAAAACAACCCGAGGGATGATTTTTAGGTCAAAATTGACCCTAAATCACCCCTCTGACAAAAAGAAGAAGAAAATGGTGATGGTTAGGGTTTGAGAAAGAGAAAAGAGAGAGGGAGTATCATACTAATTTAAAAGGTGTATTCAACACCTTTGTTTATGTTATGCAACTCTGTTTATGCTTCATTTTTCTTAACAATTTACTTTGGTACGAGGTATGAATAGATGGTTATAGGATAAATTGCATAACCACTCCTTTAGTTAATTATGAAATTTCATATTGGTTCTATAATTAATTTTAGTTTTAATTTGGTCTTAAAACTTATCTCTGTTAGTCAAATTAATCAAATTCTGTTAACTTTTAACCTCAGTGTCTTAGGTGGACACACACTTAAGGTGATCACCAAAGACCTCATTAATTTGTTAAATATTAGTCGTTCGATCTTTTTTCTAAAAATGCAGTCATTAGATCATGCATGTCTAGTAGATCTAACAATGCAGTACCAACATCTAACTTTTTTCTCCTTTATTCATCTTCTTCCTTTCACCTATTCTTCATCTCCATCATCAAGTTCATACATTCATCAAAAAAATCAAACAACCTAGAAAAAATCCAGTAAATTAAATTAAAATGCCAACCCAAAATCATAATCTTCATCATCATCTTTCCATTCTCCATTTTCGCACTCTTCAAACACACACAATGTTGTCAAAATAAAATTTGAGGCTAAATTGTCAATATATATACACATATAAGGCCTAATGGATGGAAAAAGTTTTGGGTTTTTACAATTTAGCTTCAAATGTTCGTAGTTTATGATGTACATTTCTATATAAATGAAATTCCCTTGATCTTATTGAGGAAAGATATTGGTATTGACTGCTACATATGATCTTGAGAAAGTCATGGAACAAAGCACATATCATTATTCCAGATCTAATTTATGTGCAGTGAGGTGGTATATATTGGATTTGCAAATAGAGAAGATATGAGCATAATTTGAACAAAATGAACAAAAGGATAAATGATTCATTCTTCATAAATAAAATAAACCATGTTTATAAAGTATAAACATAATTTTGAACCACTCATCATGAGAATCATAGAAATGACTTGACTCAATAAAAATGTACTTAATTACTTCCTTAACAAGAAAAGAAGCTATAAAAGCATAAATAGAGAGACACGACACACTCTTGTTCCATTCCAAGCTGATTCTAGCAAACACCATTCATCTTATCATTCAATGTCTTCCTCTCCAACACAAACTTCTTCCAAATCGAAATAATTGCTCTCTGAGTCTCCAAAGCACTCTTTTTAGCAACCACTTCTTGACTATTGTCTTTCTCAAAATCTTCATGAATTTATTCAATTATTACTTTTCGCTAAATATTAGTTTTTTTATAATGAGTCTAACTCATCTTTACAAAGTTTATTTGTAAGATGATGGATGTCACTATTTATAAACACTAATGAAGTGTTTTCTTTACTTAATGTTGTATTTCAGTTTTTTTTCAATACAATTTTTTTTGTCATTTTTATCGATCAAATAACTTAATTTTACAGTTTTTTTATTATTTTTATCGATACAAACAGAAATATGGTACTTATTTTGAATTTTTATTATTTTTATTAATATTGTGATATTGATGTTTTGGCATTACTTATGGGATCAAATAACTAATTATTATATGATTTCCCTTTACATATCATGATAGGTTATAAAATAATGAAAAATTAGTTTAAAAAAGAATGAGTGTTTATGACAGGTAAGTTTTTTATGCGACTGCTTTATTAAGTGTGCAAAAGAAAAGAAAAAAAAAACTTATCATATTGATGTACTTAACAGACATTTATTGATGATTTTAATATTAGGATATATTTTTTACAACTCCAAAAACGTTAAAAACTATTTGATTGATGTAAGAAGATGATTAACTTTATAAATTATATAAAGTAATAAAGCAATTTGTTAAATGAACAAGGAGGGTGGATGAATATGGTTGAAATTGTCAAGTTTGTATATGTTATTATCTTTATTATTTACGTGTTTTTTGTTTCAATAAACATTGAAGGTAATTTATTTATTTTATCCTTTTCAAATTTCCTAATTTACTTTGTAAAGAACATTTCATCTCAATTTAGTTACATTCTTTTATTCTCTTATTTCTTCACAGCACGACGTCTTGCTATACCGAAGTTACTTTGTAGAACAAATTATGATTGCATAGCAGTGAAGTGTCCAACTGTTCTTCTTGTACCGAAATGTATAAATAGTCGATGTACGTGTATTGAATGAAATCTTGGCCCCAATAGATTATGTTCTAACATGGTATTGTTATAGTGTTAGACGAAAGAGAGTGCACAAATGTCTTGTATGAGTGTTTCACAAGTTGTCATTTAACTATTGAGTTCTCTTTTAACATTGTGGCTATGTCTTTGTACTCTAATATGATGGTAATACAATCAAATAAGTCAACAAAGAATATTATTTAGATTCTTTCAAAAACAAGAATACTATTTAGACCGTCTAATTTGATCGTAATTTCAAAGATATTGCATATCAGGCATATCATGTTTTCTTTCTAACCATATTGTCTTTTTTTTTCCTTCAAGGAACCATATTGTCTATTTGAATAGCTTTAATTGTTAAGGTATAAAATAGTTTTTGTTTTACTTCTAAGACTATAATTTTATATTTATATAATAATATTGTTACACTTTTGATTTTTTTCACGCTTATAATTTTTATTTTGCTTACATTTTAATTTTCTTAAGAGCCTTGAATGCTTTGTTAGCCTTTTAAAAATCATGAAATAATGAGCACGTCACTACAAAATTATAATAATCTACTGTAGTAATTATGAAGGTCTTAAATTAATTGTTTATTTTGATGTGTTGTCTTAAATTTAATAGATATTTCCATGATTATACAAACCAATCACAGTTTTCCTTATGATATACACTAAATTAAAGTGTGATTTATATATTTTTCCACTTTAACACAAAACTTGAATAACTAAATCAATATGATTACGTAAAGTAATAGTTTGTCATGTGAATGATGTGTGATTTCAAATGAACACATACTAATAGTTTTTAAAGAACAATAGTATAGACTAAAGAACTAAATCTACATGGTCGGATACAAATTTTAAGTGATGTTGTTATCATATATAGTTAAAAGTTTCAAATGAAAATAGTCGGTGGTTGTTTTTATGCATATTTATATTTATATTTTGATCATTTTAAAATTCATTTGAATTATAACATCATACTCCTAATAAATGCGTAAAAATTACTTTTTCTGTTTAATTCTCTATACTTTATTGGTATTGTGAGAGAGATCTTGAGCTTTGATTTGTAAATTAACACTGTGTGATAGTTTGTATCTACTATTTTGATATTTGTATAGGTGTGATCTATCTTGTAAGTGATTATAATACGGAGTAGGAAATATCTTGAGACATATTGCTTTGATTGAATAAGGTGGATTTTCCTAATTGTGTAAATAAGCCGTTTTTGGTGTGGGACATCATCATTTAATATATAATCCAATTATTTTTTAGTTTATAACACCCAATATAATTTTTTAGGATTTTATATAAGATGTTATCATCTGATACTAGATAATTAAAATAACCGAGTCGAATTATAGTGAAATTCAAATTTCTTATCTTACATCAAGACAAGATACATTACATAAAGTTTTACATGATTTATGATTCATAAACTAAGTAAATCTTAGAGACTATTCTTCAATTGTTTAATCCGTAACATATGCATATAATAATTTTTCATGTAATAATATGATTAGTAAATAGTCCACAAATAATAATTGTCGGTCAACATAAAATTGATTCAGGATAATGGGGGACTTCAATGATATCCTCTCAATGGATGAAAAGAAAGGCATGTCTGAAAGGCCAAATTGGTTGATGCAGGGTTAATTGATTTACCGATGCTAGGCTACTCGTTCACTTGGTTTAAAAGTTTGGGAACAGCTAGAGCTGTGGAGGAAAAATTAGACAGAGCTTTGACTGATGCTTCTTGGTGTGACTTATTTCAAGAAGCTTCATTAGAGTGTCTTACTACCACTTCTTCGGACCACTATCCGCTCTGGTTGTCATGTAAGGTTGTTGTCAATCCTCAAAGAGTATCAACAAAATTCAGATTTGAGAATTCATGGCTAGTGGAGCCGGAGTTTGGCTTGTTTGTTGATAAGTGCCAAGAAGTAGTAATTCTGATGAAGATTTATGGCACTTTTTGTAACTTGTTTTGCAAGTTATCAAGGAAAAAGCCGAGAGTTAATTAAATTTTATCCATTCACGCTTTATCTATCTTA
>Ga0228711_1008322_pt1 | contig 14615 bp, 10 predicted proteins | sample MedpolnodulmetaG_2_FD_177996 | JGI IMG/M metagenome (GOLD analysis project Ga0228711, IMG submission 177996) | Root nodule microbial communities from Medicago polymorpha collected in Santa Monica, California, United States - brown nodules | ecosystem: Host-associated > Plants > Roots > Nodule...
AAAAAAAACAAGAAAACAAAAAAAAAAAAACATGCATAAAAAATGACAAGAAATCATTCCAAATTAGAAAAAAAAAAAAATCGGTTAAAAAAATCATAACAAATATCTATAGATTTTTGAAGAAGTTGACAGAGAAAAAGAAGAAGAAGAAAAGTTGGCATTGAACATGACGGGAAAAAAGGGTTTGGAAGAGAATGGCAAAATCTTAAGGGTGTGAGATTGTTAGTAATTGTGTGGGATATCCCAGGGGAATAGGAAAAGATAATGCAAAGAACCTACATGGCAGAGGTTCTACGTCACGAATCACCATAATATTTTGTATCCAACATGCCAATGAAGGAAATGTCTTTTCAAAAGTGTATATGTATCTTCTAAAAACAATGTCAAGGGGGAGACAAAAAAGTCTTGAGGCTAGGTGTGAGATTGTTAGTAGGTACATTTTACACTAAAAAGTCTCACAAAATCCATTACTCACAACAATCCATTAAAATCCGTAGAATTTTGAATACCAATAGACAAATTCTAAGTTGTGCAAAATCTTAATTGAATACCACCAAATTTTATTGAACTCATTAAAAAATCTTGAAAATCCTATTTGAATACCTCAAGAATGTTTTACATTCCTTAAAAATCTTGATTGAATACCACAGAACTTTTTTAAAACAAAAAAGTCTTTTAAAATCCATTGAAATCTCAATCCAATACACCCCCTAGATTACCTTAGAACTACCACAATTATGCGAAAGAGTCCAAGCAGCTTTACGCCGCGAAGAATATAACGGAAACAATTGGACTTTGAAAGGATTTGATGACCGATGGTTATAAGGATAAGCACGAGTGCAAATGGTGGACATAGATATCGGCATATGCTGTGTTTGTGGAAAATTATAATCGGTGGAAAAACCTACTCTTAGATGACCATTATACAAAGATAATTCAGAGGGTTTGATTTCTTTTTTTCTAAACCGTGTGATACCTGACATATGAGAGACTAATGCCTATACACTAAGGAAAAATTAAGTGAGAATAGAATTAAGTTTGAGTCATGGAAGAAATGTATGGATGGCGGTTACCACTTAGAGGAATTGGGAGAAATAATAGTGGCCGGATATTTGACTAAGGGAGGTAGATTTATGCAGAGTTATATGAGATGTCTAGGACTAGTAATGACAAAAACTGGTGCAATGCCATTTGAGATGAATGACTCGTTACTTAAGTTAGTAGGAAGAAACTAATTGTGAGAAAATTGAAATAGGTGGATAACGTGTAGCTTACTTTTAGGAACAAAATAACACATACCAGAATTTGACTATTGACTCCACAATTCAAGGAACAAAAGTGGCTTATAGAGAGAACAAAATCTGCACGTTGGATGGTACTCCATTGGTAACTGAAATCTCTAATTAATATCATCATAATTATGATAATAACCAAAATAAAAAGAACATGATTTGTTATCTATTGTTTCCCTCACGAGGCCACTAAATCCGAGTAATATGGAGGCCATTTGCAACGTATTTAATTGGGTAATTAGACACCAAAAGAAACGTGTATCATATGGATGACCATGTCAACATAAAGACTAATTAATATAATGCAAGAGTAAATCACAATTAAAAATACCACAACATAGGGCTAGAATAAAAAGGAAATCATGTAGGATATAATTATCATATTTTTGTCACCCTAGATTTTGATTAATAAAAATGAAGTAGATAGGATAAAATTCTACTTCTAATTAATTGATTAACCAAAGAAGGAAATGTCAAGATTTTCTTAAATAATCTACACATAAAAATAAGTTGTTGAATAAATTATAGATCAGGCAAAATACAATGAATGACATATATATAATGTATAAAAATATTGGGATTTACAGGTACCCATCCTGAACCCATACTCAAACCCGTTTCGAATGTAGAAAATTACTTTACGTTGATATGTCATGTTATTTTGTTTGATGATTGTCGTGTTATAAAAACTACCATTGATATTTAAAGGAGCACTAAATCAGTCGGTTTAACAAATGTTAAAGTGAACATATTGTTGGATAATGGATTACAACATTTCTCTAGGGGTTGCAGAAAAACTTCTATTTTTTATTAAAAAAAATTATTCAATGAGGGAACCGGGATGGGGCGAAGATACCCAAACCCGTTGGGAACGGGGATGGGGTTTAATTTCTCATCCCCGTTGGGTATGGGTAAAGTAACGGGTAATTATATGAGAATCGGGTGTGGGGGACGAGGAATGTAAAACTCGTCCCCACCCCGTCCCATTGACATGCCTAGTCGGACACGTGTCGTGTCCGACACCGACACAACACCGACACTTGTAATTACACTAAATTATGTGATTTTTTCAAATTATTAGTTGTGTCGGTGTGTCATTGTATGTGTCCGTATATGTGCTTCATAGGTGGCAAGGATCGTTTTGGTTTCTATCAGGATGAACTTGCTTTGCCTGTTATAATAACAAAGTATGCGAAATTCGCAATTGCTATTTCAATACTCATAGTATAGAATTTGATAATAGAAACACAAGAAACAAATTTTTGAACAAGAATAAAATTATATAAAAGAACTGTATGATAATAAGCTTTGCGAATTTGACCCTCTATGAAAAACAATAACAATTTTAACTTTTAAGTTTGCACCTTTTACGCTTTTGGCCCCCTAAATATTAGCTTGTGCAAGTGCAATATTGACTTACTACTATATATGAGTGAACGTAAAGTTTTTCTGGAAAAAAAAAATTGTTATTAGATTGAAGATGATACATATCGGCTGCTACTTTAAACTTCTTAACACTGCAAGGTAATATTACCCAAGGAAGCAAGGTAAATTAAAAGGAAGCAAGGTAAAACATAGGAGGTACCTCTCATATATAGCAGTAGTATGTTGTACAAGTTAAGAAGTTTCAAGTAAACTTGTGTATTTTATATGAAATATTTAGTTATTCAATAAATAATTATTGTTTTTCAATAAAAAGTTAGTACTTTAAACTTTCTAACATGTACAATATGTAACATGTGCAAGTGCAATATTGCACATGTTAGACAAATCCAATTAGTCATTGTGAAAATGTCACGAGAGAAAACTCTAAATTGGTAATGATACGTAATGCTTTTGAATGGAGGGGACTTTTTGTGGTTAAATTAGGCATAAATTATAAATATAGATAATAATCAATTAAATATAAACAAAAAGAGAGATCGATAAACTTATCTCTTTGAGATTATTGTTGAATTATATCACCGACCACACTTTATCAGCATCTTTAACAACCAATTTAAACCTGTTACCGAGTGAAGTAGTCTGAGACGTGCTGATCGCACTGTCCTTAAGGATTTTCTGCGTAATTATACGCTAATCCCCCAGGATTTAACAGACCCTTCCCGATAAAAATCGAGGATACAGAACTGACAAGGAAGAATATTTTCAGGAAGATGATAACCCAAAGTTGTGTTTGTAAGGGATATTTTGTTTTGGTTGTGTTACTGATCAAAGGTTTAGAAAAAATAAAAAGCTTCTCATTTTCTTGTTCCCGTAAAAAAGGAGTTTTATACTGCAGCAAGTAATAGCTTATTCATGCAAGAATAAATGCTTAATAATAGCTACCAAATTGTTCACGTTGTGACTTGTGAGGAATGGTAACTGCCTTGACTCAATATGCAAGTTAAATGTGCATAAATAATAGTAAATTGCAATGACTCAACATAATTACTCAAATGAATCAGTTAAGAAAGAGAATGCAATAGCACGTGCAATGAAACATGGCAATTTAACTTTGGAAATATAATAAATATTCTAAAAATACAACACTTTTGTCTTATCACAATATTTTGTACATAAGATTTGGACAAATTCAAAACAAATAGAAATAGTAGAAAGATTTTTTTTTTAAAATTATATGTATATTTTAAATGATTAAATGTATTTGCGTCCAAATTTAATATCAAAATTTTTCTTAAGCCACTCAGGTTAGTCTGATGGTATTGGCTTGGGATCTGGGTGTACTCTTCCTCCTCGAGGTCTCAGGTTTGATTCTCTCCTATGCCAATTTAAGTGGGTTAATTTAGCTTCTTAAAAAAAAAAAAAAATTCCTATAAAATTGGTATTTCTTACGTGTGTCTTCCCCTTCCTTATATTGTATTAAAATATCTTCTCTAATCTCTACATGTCTTACCTCCAATACTTGAATTCCACACAAACTTCCGAGAATGTTCCTAGAAACATTAATATCACTTTTATTTGCCATATCCCGAATATTAAAAATCTGAAGCATCCCTGACTTCTCATTATGAAATGTTGTCCTAAACATTATCACTAAGACTATTTCCAATTGAAGTCTTATCTTCCTGTGATTGTTAATCAATACCCAAGTGCATTTATATCCAATATATTAATTACTTATAATCTGTTACTTGCTTTTGATTCATTCCATTCTCTTAATAGGATTAAAAAGGACGATAAGGGTTATGTAGAGTGTGTTTACATCTAAAAATAATTATTAAGTTAGTCAACCTCAGCAAATAAGCGATTAAATTATTAGGCGAGAAAACCCTTCAGCTAAGTGAGGGACATACGATTAAACTATTGGGACATTGTTAATGCTCGTTAATAAGCACAATGGAAGAACAATTGAATCTTCACAAACTGTTCAAATTCAAACTACTTACTAATTTCTTAAATGTTTGGAATACGAAATATGCACACGTCAATAGATGAATTAGTTAATTAAGTTCGTAAGCCAAATATGTAATGATTTAACGGCAAAATCCAATAGTCTTGCATTGTGAGGTTCATACGCAAGTTATCTGGTATGTTGGTTGAGAAGGCAGCCAAGAGCCAACATTCCAGTGTCCCTCCTTCACAGAACTACAGCCCCAGTTAACATATGTCAAAATGGCATCGATAATCTACAAAAAATTTGCTAGGTTATTAAACATTAGAGAATGCATTAATCTTTGTCGGAGAACTTGTTGGACACACATGGCGTGTCCTCCCATCCGTGTTCTTTTTCATACACAATAGCTAGGGATGGGCCATCTGACCATTTGCTTAAGGCGTATGGATCCCTTATCACTCGGACCAACCCAAATATTGGTATTTTCCAACAAATTTAACATAAGATATATGTGTAGCTTTGCTATTCATCAATCAATAATCATACCATGAACAATTGGTATTTTGATGGTCCTTGCCGTTAATAAATGACTTTACAAAACATGTGATCAAAATTCAGTATAATTTTCTCCTCCAAAATCAATGTGAACAATTGCTATGATGAATACGGCCTTTTGCCAACTCCTATATTATTCTGCAGTTTCAGCAAAAATATATGCGACATTGCATCAAATGTCGTGAAGTTATGCAATTTCAGCAGAGTTGCGTTATAAACATCTGCAAGTTTCTGCTTCACAGAATCACAGTGGAAGTTTACCTTCCTTTCTTTGAAAATTTTGGATTCTTCAACATTCTTATACTTTGGGGGGTGACCTCTACTAGTTCATCTTCTTGGATGTATTCAATGCAGTCATCCAAACTGTAATCCAATGGTGTATCAAGAATCACTGCACAAGGACGCAAGGTAAATTAAAATTTTATCAAATATTAGCTTACTACTATATACGAGTGAACGTAAAGTTTTCAGGGTAGCTTTTCTGAAAAAAATTGTTATTAGATTGAAAATGATACATATCAGCTGCCCCCATAGAAGCAGCATACACATTTTATTACGGAAATTCAAAAAAAATGTAATTGGTGCAGATAATTGGAAACTTAAAGGACCTGTGAGGGACCAAAAACAAAACTGGAAATGGCCTATCTAGTACAAACACACAGCTTAAAGGATGGCATGTGCAAATTTGCCTAATAAATATTGAACCAAGATTCATGCTTATATAATGCTATCAACCTAGGATTCATAACAAATCATCATCTGAAAAGGCCGTCAACAATTTCGTATATATGCTGTGGACCTTAATTACCAAGTATCTTATACTTGCAGTTGATAAACTAATAATTTGCTAGAATTTCATCTTTAAGCTATTATGTGATAATAAATTGGAAGAACTGAAAACAAAATAGCTTGTGATAAAATAATGATTAAAAGCAAATATTTACTTAATTAAAACATTATATTATTTGAAGTAAACTTTAACTGTTTTTTTTTGGGGGCTAACTTAAAACTGCTTTAAAGAACCAGAAATTGCATCAAACCACTTATTTGTATATTCCACATAACATGTTAATTGTAATGAAGCTGTTTCTCACCTGATTGTTCCTTGTTGGAACGTATGTTCGTTGCAGCTTTTTTCTTGCAAACATTCAAGGACAAGTCCCCAGGGCGTTGATGGATGCCAATAATTTGACCTTTATAAACTTCTGCTCCTGGACCAACAAACATTTGCCCCCTCTCCTGTGAACTCGCGATTGCATAAGAAGTAACTGTTCCATTTTCGAAAGCAACCTAGAATTTCAAAACGTATCATTAATGAATGAATGAAACATAGGCAAACATAAGCGTTGGATATCAAAGCAAGGTCCCAAGTATTATGATCAGAAATGCAGACATTACCAGTGAGCCTAAATCCCGAGTACTCATGTCACCAGCCCAAGGCCCATAGGAATCGAAGATAGTGTTGAGGATAGCTGTCCCTCGAGAAGCAGTTAAAATTGCATTCCGCAATCCAAGTAGGCCACGGGTTGGGATCTTATATTTGAGTAGGTTAGTTCCCTCCGATCTGCCAAAAAAAAATTGAAATCATCAGACCGAATGCTATGTTAATCTGACGGTTAAAGATCTTCTAAACTATAGGATAAACTTAACTTAGAGAGTCAATTTGATGCTCATTGAAATAATGATATATAAAATAAAGGTCTTAAATTTTGACAAAATACAAGCACATAAATTACAAACAATGAATCTGTGAGAAATTAACCTATCGTTATGACACACAGACATAAGTACGGGCAATGAAAATGACATCGGATCGACATGAGAATTGGGAATGCAGCCTTTCTTAAGAGATTAGAATATAGGTAAATCAATATCAATATAAAACACAGGACCACAACATACAAATCTATCGAAAGACCGAGACATCCTAACAATAATAAGAAAAAGTGTGGACTTGGGATATTCATGATAGAGTGTTAGAATTTGAGCTAAGGGCTAACTCAACTCCACATAACCAGCTTGTGTGGCGAGATATCTCCAAAAGTTAGAATCAATGTGGATACTTTGTACATAATTATACTAATGTAAGGGATATATGACCAAAATACGTATTTTGCAATAATATAGTTACAAAAAAAGAAATATATAACTCCAAATTTCTAAGAAAATTTGCTTTATTTCAATGCTATGCTGCTATAAAGGTATAACTTTGGCGGTAAAGTATATCACAATAAATAGTAGCAAAGAAATTTGCATACCCAACTCCTTGCATGTCGAACATTTGCCCTCGTCTCTGGCCAAGAAGTTCAACAACAGATCCCATGTGCTCTTCCGGTACCTCCACAGTTGCAATCTGCAACCATCCCACAAATTACAACATGGATGAAATGTGTGAAGGGATTCAAACTTTTTCAAAGAATACTCAGTATACCATAACTAAAAGCCTTTAAATGACACAACTTTAGCTAGCAATTTCTATTCCTCAGTTAATAGAAATGGAAAGAACAAGCTCCAGTATTTAACTGTAATATCCTAGTTCAAGTCATAAAATATGAATAGACACTTCATATGTAGAAAAAGGGCAACCTCCATAAAGTTACTCTCCAGGTGGGAGCCAAAAGCAACAACGAGCTAATGATCCAGAGCCACCAAGAGATCAGAACCCACATCTCCACCCAAAACCTTAAGACATTGGGTATATGGGTCACCTCTCTTAACATTTAGCAGATTCATACTTGATGGGGACTAACAACTCATACTTGAACCCTATAAAATGTAATTAGAAGCTAATGTTTGGGAAAGTGATTATTGAGTGTTGGACATAATGTAAATACCATCACAAATATTCATGTGCTTTTAATAACACAAAAAGATGGGACTTTGACACATGCAATTACGCAATAGATTAGGATAGGAATACTTATAGTTTCCAACTGACCTTCATGTAACAGACACGGTAAAAATCAAAGCAGCTAATCATGTTAATTAGGCTAGATTTTCTCCTAAAGATAAGCATGTTAGTTCTACAGGAAAATAATGAGGATTCAGCATCTGTCAAATGACTAAGTCATGTTTAGTTATTTTTATATTTAAATGACACAAAATTTTCAATTAAAGGTTTACCTCATACGGCTCCAACACTTTGTCATCAACCTTCTTGTTGATAACTTTGGGAGGCCCAACCATGAATTCATATCCTTCCCTTCGCCTGAAGATTGCAATATTATTTGAAGAAATTGGATTATTAATGAGAAATAAATAACCACACACGCAGACTTACATATTTTCAATGAGTATAGTGATATGCAGTGTTCCACGTCCACTGACAATGAATGTATCGGCTGTTTCACCATCTTCAACCTTCATAGCCAGATTTCGCTCAAGTTCACGATAAAGCCTGTCCCTTAAATTCCTACTGGTAACATACTTTCCCTGTAAAGTACAAAATAAGTTTTAGCTGGTATCTTATCACAGCTGTGAAACAACTTTAAAAATTACCAAGAAAGCTTAACCTAATAGCAATTATTGTGTCCAACAGACAGCATCGGATATCAACAAAGTAAAAGGTACAAATAGAAGGATTTTTTTGGCATACAGAAAATATTAATCTATAGACATACCTCACGACCAACAAAAGGCGAGGTGTTTATGGAGAAAGACATTTTCACTGTTGGTTCTTCCACTTTGATGGAAGGCAGTGCCTTTCCAGTCAATTTATCCGCAATTGTCTCCCCAATCTGAATTTTAATGGCTATGTTAAGGATACTGACATACAAGATTATACACTTCACCTAAAACCCACAATATTTACCTGAACATCAGAAATTCCACATACTGCACATATATCCCCAGCCTCCACCCTTTCAGCAGGGACCCGAAAGAATTTTTCATACACGTATAGCTCACTAACTCTCGCATATCTACATGAATCTTCTGAGGTACAAACCTGGACAAAATCATCATATAAGTGGTAAGGAATGCAAATTTAATATCCTCTATTTCTTGCAGTGGACTTTGAACCAAAATGGTAATGCAAAATTGAAATTAAGGCCTCAATAATCTCTGCTCCAGCTTCCCCGAAGATTGAAACGGAAAATACAACATGAGAATAGTGAGCTAGTGGAAGTGAATCCGAGACAAAATTTATTTGTTATTAAGCGAACTTCACTTATTATGCCGAAATATTCATCACATGGTCCAATTAGCGAAGTAGGAATTCAGAAATTGAACAATAAAAATAAAGCAAAAGGAATACACACCTTTACTTCCATGCCTTTTTCTAAAACTCCAGCTTCCAAGCGCCCAATTGCTATACGTCCTTTATGTCCCTCGTACTCGGTACTTGTAACCTAGTTAATGAATGAGTGTATGATAAGACTACAGATTAGATGTTGTATATACACTTCACAAAATTTGATCAATATAATGATGTTTAAAATGAAAAATGAGAGTTTATTTGTATTTTGAAATATTTTATGATTTACCAAAACCTATAATTTTGGACTAAATAGCATATCCCACAAACTTCATAAATGATCATGTCTATAAGGAAATGGCATCATCCAAGTTAAGTAGAACTTAGAGAGGATTGTAATGCATATATTCCCTCAACTGAATCAACTGGTAAAGTTCTTCAACTGCTTCTTTTATTTATGTTTCCCATGTCAGTAAATTAGTAGGAGCACATACTTACTATTATTTATAGAAAATGAAATCAATAGAACAATGGAACAAAAAAGACCGAGAAGCAATATGATAAACAACTACTAACAAGCATTTGGAGTGAGCCATCTTTATCAATACGCGGTCCAGGGATACATCTCATGATTGATTCAAATAATGGCCCAAGGTCGTCTGCCAGATCTTCAGGAGACAACCCTGCTTTCCCTTTTATACCACTTGCATATATTACCTGAAAGTCACACTGCAAAAAGTAGATTTTTTTTTCAAATACTGAAGCACAATCCTTTAAAATTCAAATGATATGTTTTACCAGCAAACAACATTTGAAATCTTAACGATTTGAACTAACTACCGACAAACTTACAAGTTCCAACTTAATTTTCAAAGCACACAGAAAACTAACTATTTGAGTTATATCACAACCATATACCTGTTCATCTGTTGCATTTAGTTCAATGAAGAGTTCAAAAGTAGAATTGACGACAAAATCAGGGCGAGCAGAAGACCTGTCTATTTTATTCACAACCACAACAACTGCATGGCCAAACTCTAAAGCCTTCTTTAAGACAAATCTTGTCTGTGGCATTGGCCCTTCAACAGAATCTACCTACAAAAACAAAGAGAAGCTTGATAAATCATATATATTTACAAGAAGCCACATTTTTAAGTTTCAATAAAGCATTTATATTAGAGAGAAAGTTTAACACATTTTGTTGCAAAGGAGAGAAAAACTTTGTTTCTTATAAACAAAATATCCCCCAAAGAATAAGGATATATTATTACAGTCCAAGTAGTTGGGAATAAAAAATAGCAAGTTTAAAAATTCCTTGCATTCAGACCAATACCGATAAATATATCAGGTGTGAAGACATGAAAGAAAGGCATAAAATTAAGCATTTATAACAAAAGATAGATGAAATTCTTCTTTAAACACAGCAATTTCTAGCACTTGAAACTAGTTTGTATGAAAGACCTAAGTATGGAACCAACCTAGTAGAAACTACCACTCCTTTTCACACCCTCCCCCAACAAACAAAAAATGAAAAGAATACGGCAAAGTGCATGAGGGGTGCATCAGTGAAAACAACTGTCAGAAAAAGATACACGATTTTCAGTGAATCAGAAAAAAAAGTTGAAATAAGTACCACTAGAAGAATTCCTTCGACCATATTCAAGATGCGCTCTACTTCACCCCCAAAATCAGAGTGACCTGGAGTATCAATTATATTAATCTTGGCATCTTTATAAGTCACAGATGTATTTTTACTCAGTATAGTGATTCCTCTTTCACGCTCCAAATCATTAGAGTCCATTATCCTTTCTTGTACAGTTTGATTATCACGAAACACCTGTACAAAAGCCCATAAATATATCACATCATCAACACAATCATCTACTCCCTCATAAGTCATACCTTTTCCCAAATAAATAAACTGTCAGAAGATTAAAGAAATGCAAATCGTAAACAATGGAACACAATCCTTTCATTTACGCAGTTTGGCCAATTGTGCCTACCTCTGAGACTATAGAGTAGCTATAGTTCCGTATATTACTTGAGTAAATTAAGGTTTATATAAGTGTTACAAGCCATATATATATATATAGTACTACGATACAAATTACAATAATACCCCTGAACCCCCACAATAACAGTTTGGCCTAACACACGTTTGGGCCAAATGCAAGAACAGTGGTGGAGGGAGCTTTGCAACACTCTGCTAGCTCAGCTCCACTGCCCATTGCCCTTCTTCTGTGTCTATATATGAGCCATATTCAACATAAACAAACAAATATAATTTACCTTATCTTTGGTTTATTTTTTTGTTGGTGGCCAAGGTTCGAACCATAGACCTTGCATATATTATGCATTGTCCCTACAAACTGAGCTAAGCTCACGAGGACCTTATCTTTAGTTTATAACAACAACAAAATAGAGCCTTGCAACGAAACTCAAACACACTAAGTGCAGACAAGTAGGGAATCGCGGGTTCAAACCCACCCGCGACCCACATATCAAAAATGTCTCTGCAGCCATTTACCATTTTAGTAGTACTTACGGGACCATACGAAAATTGACTTTATAAACATAAACAAATTGTAATTATGAATTTATGATATTGATTGATACCTTAGTTTGTTTGAGCATAGCATCAACGAGAGTTGTTTTACCATGATCAACATGAGCAACAATTGCAATATTTCTAATATCTGCTCTTCTCATCAATTTCTTCTTCTCTGAAAAACCAACAAATTCAATCAAAACAAAAAAAAAAAACCCACAAAATATAAACACAAGAAAGAATAAAGAGTGTGAAAAATTACCAGTTTTAGGCTCTTCTGTGACTTCTGAAATTGAACATTTAATTGCCTTATTGTTCCTTGAAGCAATTCTAAGAGTTGGTTTGGAAGAAGATAAGGGAAGTCCAAAGAGGTTGTTACGTTTATTGAAGAAAAGTGGAGAAGAAGAGTTTTTCTTTGGAAGTGTTGTTGAAGAGAATAATAAAGAGTTTTGAACAGTGAGTGCCATTTTCTCCATTTCCCTTAACTCACTCACTCACTCACTTTCTGTGTTACACGGAAAAGAGAGAAAGAAAGATGAAGGATATAGGAGAAATGAATATGTGAGGCTATCGATTGATATTCTTCTTGTATATATCGTTAAGTTTGTTTCAAGTGAAATGAAAAATACTAGTGGTACACGAATGGATACGATACTGTACTTTGTGTTGTGTGGGAGTTAATTAATCAACTAGGTTTTCATATACGGCTTAGTTTCTTCCACATCATCTAAGGTTTCTTACCACTACCGATGATCTTAACTATCATTGTTAAGGGTTTATGTGACGGTTAATCTTATCTTCAATAATCATTTTATTTGTAGGCAATTTTTAGGGTACACCAAACAAAATTGAGTGTTTTCGTACTCTTAAATACTTAATCAATAGAAAAGTGTCATTTCAATGCAGAGAAATGATATTTGAACAATCATTTTTTGACAACTTTTGTGACAATTTTTTGATTCTCGTACTCACGTTAATACGTTATCTCTTTGCTTTCTCTCTCTATCGCTTTGGTTTTTATGCTAATATCTTATTTCCTTTGTAAAATTTTGATTGTCTCAAAAGTTGTCACATAAATGGATGTTCAAATAACACAATTCTTTAATTAAATGATCAATGTCAGCATTATTAAAATTTGACTTAAGGAAAAGAATTTTCGTACACTTCACTATTCAATTTAACCCCCCAAAAATTGAACAAATTATTATTACAGTAAAGTAATTAATTAATTTTTTTAATTAAAACAAAACCAAATCATTAACTGTCATCACAATTTTCTTTCCAACCTTCATCATCTTAAACGTAACATCCTCTTTTTCCTTTTTAGGAACACAAAACTTCATCTATGTACCAATTTTGTCTCAAACATCTTTGTACAAAGCTTCCTTTAATAGCATTCTTTCTCACTCAGCTACTATATCTGATCCTTCATTTCTTTCTCACCATTAATTTTGCTTACTGAATTTTAATTGGAAAATTGATGGCATGGCTTTCTTGTACGTGACCTTTTTCTTGTATTTTAATGGTACAATTTTTTTCTTATACGTGATGTTTGGAATGTTGTTACATAAACATCATCCATGATCCGCTAAAGAGATAGTCTTTCTTATCAATCCAATTAGCTATCAATCCAATTAATAACTGTGGAGTTTAAAATCGGTCAAATTAGTAGTTATGGAAAGCAAGAGATAGAAAATAGTCTCATTTCTCATAGATGTGAAAGTGAGTACAGTGAGTATTTACAGGTGATGGACGTTTATGTGTGTTATATAAACGTGTAACGGTTATGGCAAGTGTATCAGTCGTTTTCATCAGGTAATAAAGTGATAAATAGAGCATCGTATTCACATGGGTTGTCCTTTCGTCCGAACAATGCCCTAGGCGAATGGATGCCTACTCCATGTGCTAGGCACATGTCACCTCCTTCTTGGGCCCAAATTCTCCGATTTTCTGTAGTTTTAAGTCTTATTCTTCAAATAACTTGCCTCAGGTGTTGGGAACAAAATTCCTCTCATTTGTAAGTCTTCTGAGACCTCTTGAATCTTCATTTTTTGTTTCCTTGATTCTTCGTAATTCTTTGGATGTTCTTGATTTGCCGATTTGCATGATTTCTTCGTGAATTACTTCAAAACCCCCTAAAATTGCTATGTTTCGGGAAAACTAGAACTATAGACTCAAATATAGAAAACATTACAAAAGTCTCGAAATCATAGACAATTGTTCTAATACTCCTCCTTTTTGTTAGAAGGGTATTTTAATCATTTTGGACTTAGGAGTATTTTAGTCATTGTGTGAGTAAGGGTAAATTAGTAATTTCTCTGTGATGATTATTTTTAGTGTTTCAAGTGGCAACCATTATTTTTACTAAGTTACTAGTGGGTTGTGGTAATTAGTTGTGAGCCGGTAAGTATTCGATAACTTTTTACCGTAAGTGAGTACGACTTTGTGGTTTAGTTATTTAGAGGTCTTAGGCCCATTAAAACTTTTTAAGGGTTAAGTCTGAAGGTGAGAAAAACCACAAGAAGGGGGGGTTGAATTGTGTTTTTGGAAACTTCTTCTTATACGTTCTAGATAACTGTCCTTAGGTTCAGAGTCTGAAGTAGTTCAGAGTCTGAGTGAGTTCAGAGTCTATGTGCAGCGGATAATGTAAAGAACAGAAGAAGAAAGAACACAATCAATTATACAGGT
>Ga0228711_1008323_pt1 | contig 14613 bp, 10 predicted proteins | sample MedpolnodulmetaG_2_FD_177996 | JGI IMG/M metagenome (GOLD analysis project Ga0228711, IMG submission 177996) | Root nodule microbial communities from Medicago polymorpha collected in Santa Monica, California, United States - brown nodules | ecosystem: Host-associated > Plants > Roots > Nodule...
ATTATCTATAACTCTTATTTGTTACATCTAAAACCACTTCTACTACTACTTTGTTGATGTCAACGGCCTTATTATTATTATTATCTTATTTTAATTCAACTTATTATTGCTTGTTGATCCTTTTTTTCAATGTTAATTCACCGGTTCATGTCTTGTTGTGAAAAATATATGAGCCAGTTTGAGATAAAATAAGCAGCTTAGATGTGTGTTTGTCATTGGTTGGTCGCTGAAATTATAAAATCAAGTAGTTTCTTTTATTTAATTAAGTTTAAGGGTAAAACAGTAAAATAATTTTAAAATCTCTACCGCTCCCCTCCCCTCCCCTTGCGAACCAAACACGTTTTTAATTAAAATATCTCCCCTCCCCTCCCCTCCCCTCCGTTAAAATTCCTCCCCTTCCCTCTGAAGGTGAGAAAAACCACAAGAAGGGGGGGTTGAATTGTGTTTTTGAAAACTTCTTCTGTTACGTTCTGAAGAACTGTTCTCAGGTTCAGAGTTTGAAGTAGTTTAGAGTCTGAGTGAGTTTAGGGTCTTTGTGCAGCGGATAAATGTAAAGAACAGAGGAAGAAAGAACACAAACAATTATACAGGTTCCTTCCACAAACCGGAAGTAGTCATGTCCCCCTTGCACTTCCAAGGAGAGTTCTGCTAAAATGTAATGTCAAATTACAAGTTGCTCAATCACACAAGAAATAGACTTCTCTTTGCTCAAGGACAACTCCAAGAGACTTCTATTGCTCAATCACACCTGAAAGTGACTTTTATGCTCAAGGACAACTCCAAGAGACTTCCTTTGCTCAATCACAACTGAAAGAGACTTATCTTAACAATTACAAAGAATTGAATAAGGTTTTGAATACTTGATATACAATCAGAGGTATTCACAATACAATACGAAACAGAACAGACTCTGTTTTTCTAGACACTTAAGAATTCTAAGATATGAACAATTGAAAGAATTCTCTAAGTTGTTGATGTTTTGTTTGCGACGTTTTGCACAGAGTATTGGCATTTTTGCTTGTGAATGTCTAGTTCTGTTTTTTTTTCTTTCTAAGTCTTCATCCCTATTTATAGAGGATTTGAGAGACGTTGAGAATTTAGCCGTTACATCAACTTGTCTTGTTTGAAGCTTTGATTCTTCACCATTGATCATTTGCCTGATTTGATAGTTGTCCTATGAAGAACTAATTTCAAATCCATTCCATTACAAAAGGAACAACGTCTGCAGCAATGTTACTGTTATCTTGTCTTGATGTAGAGATAAAGTTGCAGAGATGGTGGTTGCAGAGTCAGTGGTCGTACACTTCGTACATTGTCCTTTGTCAACTCTAGTGAAGTAGCTTCTGGCGAGGTGCTTCTGATGATCATTGCTTCTGATGACCTTGCTTCTGATGACGTGTCTTCAGGAGCTCTTCTTCAGACCCGTTTCTTCAAATGCACTTCTTCAGACGCATTCTTCCAAACGCTCTAAGCTTCAATTCCTTTGCTCTTGAACTTGTTCAATCAGAATCTTTATGAATAGTACTTTGATTTTGGATCCTATACACTTGAACAAATTGTTTAGCATATCCAATTGATGATTTTTAATACCTTGTTATTATCAAAACTTAAGAGGTGATTTTGAGAAACACCCTTTGTTTCAACACCCTCCCCTCCTAATTCTCGAACCAAACGGAGCCTTAGCAAAGACGAGAAAAGAGAGAGATTGAAAAGGGTTTCACCAACATGGTTGTATGGGTCTTGCTCTCTCTTCAACTTTTTTCACATTTATATTCTTCTTTCTTTTTTTGATCTGCTCATTTCTTCATAATTATGCAACCTGATTTTGAGTTATGTAGGAAAGGAGTTACACAAACAGTGAAGGTATTGTTCGAAATTTCAATTTTACCAGTCTATTACATTTTTCGCATTCTCTACTTTTCTATTTGTTGGTTTCTATATTTCAATGCTTTTGCTTTTTTTCTTTCTTTCCCCCTCATCTCTCATCTTTTTATCTCCTTTATCATTCTCTTGCACTCGATTACGAAAACAACATATAAAAGAGAAAGGAAAAACAACAAATTAATCTGCATAATGAACAAGTGTAATTTTGATATTATAATTGAATTTTAAATAAGTTGGAATATAACCGGATATTTTTAGGGTATAACTAAAAAAATTCAAATGTCAATTTTCAATTTTGAGAGGGGTAATTGCCATGACCCTACCATTTCGGAGGATATTTAACTATTCACTCAATATTCCTTAGTGCAAAATGGCTACTGATTCTACAACCAACTCGTTATAAGGAGTGGACAAAAGGAATGAATATATAACTCATTTGAAAAAGCTTTATTCATTTGCATAATTGTTCATCAACACCAAAAGCCATTCATAATTTGATTCCTTACCTTGAATATGATAAATGTTCGAACATGTAATTTCTTACTTTTTTTCACATTTAATGTATGAGATTCTTGTCACTAAACTATTTCACAAAAAGAAAAATCATCGTAGTATTTATCAATTTAAAGTATATATAAATGTTAACTCTTTGGCTCCCTCCTGGAAATCATTCAAATTTGGTCACCGGATATGCTGCAATTGCTATTTTTTATTTTTATTTTCTTATATATAATATAGTATTCGGTAATCATCAATATCATATTTCAAATCATCCACTAATAAAATGTCATATTGAAATAAACATATTATTACATACTATATAGCAAGAATGTAGCTGGGAAGAAAAAATAAGAATAAATAGCACATCACCAAGAATGAAGAGCCTGGTAGTGTTGTGATGTTGGTCCTAATTAAAGTGTGTAATAATCCATTAAAGCAAAGCACTCAATAAACAAATAGGAAGTGAAATTAATATATATGAAACTAATGACACATAGGATAAATGTGAATGTAAAATCAGAAGAATATGGTGACAGAGAGAGTGGACAAGGCAAAAATGAAAGTCAGTGCAGCAGAGGCTTGAATGCTTGAGGCTCCTCCAATTTTGCTTCCAGAAGGGCTAAGAACACCTGCACAATTTTGAAAAATACCTCAATATTAAATTTTAGTACTATATGTTGATGGAAAATTCTATATTTGAATATCTAAATTTTTATAAAATGTTTTTTCTATGCACATAAAAGTTAATAAGGAGAGTACTAAACTTTCACAGCAAAAGAAGCACATATTTTGTGTGACCGATTGATATTTATGATCGTTACTCATTAGCTCAATTGGTTGAGTTATCCAAATGAGTTTTACTTAAGTTATAAAATCAAACTCTAACTATAAAATGAGAAAAATTAGTTAGAATGACACATACCTGAACTATCAGATGAAGTTGAAGGACTTGGGGCTAATCCTTTTGGTGACATTGCCATATCTTCATTATTTTAACAAACAAACAAATTTATGTTACCATAGATGATCAAGGCAATTTCAAGATATATTAAGAGAAGAATGCATAATTTCAAATAATTGCTTATAGCAACAATAAATTAACTGATGGAAAACTTACTTGGTGACATAGCATCTCCACTCATTGATGGAGGCAAGGACACAGGAATTCCAATAGCTGTGACACATATATATAGTATATAAGAAATTGAAACAACAATATTGAAATAGTCTTCAACATGTAATTGCATCCAAGTTCATGTAAATTTACATAAACATTTTAGTTACCTTTCATTTGTATACTACACTCTATACTAGTCTATATTTTTTTTTTCTTCAAATAGAAACTATGTGCATCTATAAATTAATGCATTACTTAAAAACAAGAAAATACAAAAAGGATGGCATGACAAATTAAGGTGAACAATTTGGAGTTGTTGTTACAATTATTTATTTTGGGGTCCCACATCACTTATTAGTTATTGCAATATTTGTTTGCTGAATGGTAAAGGGCAACAATCCCTACCATACTAGTAATTGAAATATTAATGCTGTGGTTGGCTAACTAAATATGGTGGAGAGGTGTTATTGTCATTTTGAATGTGAACAATTAATAACAGACATGGGTGCATGTGCAATAGTATCACACAAAACTCAGATAGCTGTTTATTACTATATTTAAAAAAGCAATAAAAATAAAAATAAAAAACAGAGTCACGTGTGCACTAACGTTCACATATGAATTATTCAAAAAGTTAGCATGTATTTTTCTGTTTTAGATATGATTAGTAGTACAATTATTAAATTCAAAGAAAGCGGTATCAACTAAGAAGTCAGCTTGACTAACCAATTCCATTATTATATCCACAGCAATGGTAGGAGAATATTTTTAAGAAGAGTAACGATACATAGATCACCCTATATGGTAACCTTTCATTATATATTTTTATGTGACATTTGTTTAGTGGATGAGAGAAAAATGCATTGGTAAAAAGGAAGAGAAATATAAATAAAAAATGTTATTTAGAGTGGTATATGAGTGGTAACCCATAATTTTTCTTTTAAGAATAAGCATTTACAAATAAGTACCGACAACAAATTTAAAATGTTAAAATAATGTTTTCTTAAAATAAATAAAAACTGTTAAAATAATGTTAAAACAATTGGTAACTTTCTCTCTTATTAGGTATGCCAGATCTCATTATTGATTTTCATATTATCAATAGTAGAACATGATCATTGATAATATGAAAATGAATGATTAAGATTTATTATTATTTATTTTTTCAAGTTTTGTTTGATATAATGTCATTATAGTTCTTAAATGTATCAAAATTATAAATGAATTTCTAAATATCTCTTTTATTTATAATTTTAAAGATTAAAAAACTCATTTTAAGATCAAAATAATTGACAAAATGGCTAACTAAATAAGACACTTGAAGATCCTTTTGTCTTAAAAAAAAAAACTTGAGGATGTGACCGCAATATGTTATTATAATGAAACAAAATCTCTTAACTCGTCATTGTCTCTCATCTAGGTAATCTTACTTTAATCACATTCAATCTTCTAAATAAATCAAGTCACCAAATATGAAAGACATAATCTATTTCTCCAATAACACCTACAATTTAAAAATCATAGCATCTTATTTATTTTTTTATTAAATCATATATACAAGTAACGTTTTTACAAGATCTACAAGTTAAAGATAACTCTAGCAAAATGTTTTAAAATTTAAACAAGAAGTTATAAAGCAAGACTCATAATAATAAAGACATGGAAATTTACCTGAACAAGTACTAACAGGAGGAGTAGTAACACCACAAATAGTTGGAAGCTTAAGAGCTTTATTAACATTAATCTTGATACCAAAAGAATCGGCAGTGTTACTACCTAACAGCTTACACAGACAAATAGGGTTGCCATCAATCAACCCTGCTAACTCAGGACAACATCCTTTGTCTGGTTTTGTCAACTTACTCCCATCTTGAACAAATGATAAACAATCTGACATGTTTGTTAGAGCCATCAAGCATCCATCATCTGCCGGTGACGGCGCTAGCGCGGTCTCCGGTGCCAGTGATTGAGCCATAGAAGCAGCGGATACTCCATCTCCATGAAATGAGAGTGATGCAAAGAGTAAAGAAACAATGGCTACTACTAATGTTGTAGAAGCCATTTTGGTTTTTGTAATAGGTTTTGGACTTTGGTTGTGTTGTTTTAGCTATGTGTTTTGTTTTGTAGATCTATTTTGAAAGTTTGTGTTAAATTGAATATGTGTTATTATGATTGGTATGTTATATAGTTGGAGTAAATAAATAGAGGGACTTGATTTGGAAAAATGAGTTTCTAACTTTTGGTGGCAGAATTTAATGGATTATAACAGCTACTACCTAACTAACTCATTCTGCACCTTTTATTTTAATTTTAGGTCCAACTTCTATCCTCTCAAAATTAAAGATGGGTGTTATTTTTTATGCAAAAACTGTGATCCAATTTATAAGTCATTTCAAGGCAAATGATTAGGAGAGTTTCTATATGAAATTTATCTTGTATGGGAAGAAGTAGCGGATAACCGATGATAAACTGATAGTGGATGAGCTGAGAACCATGTTATTAAATTGAATTTGTAATGTTTAAAAAGATTTGTGTTTAAATCGACAGATAAATATGTAATTAGAACGTAATTTGCATAAATACTCTGCCCCGTCTTGAGTGGGCGGAGCTGTTATCAATAAAAAAATTGTTGTTAAAAAAATATTTATGTATCTGATTTAAAATTTACTCTAGATATAACAATTTTTCAACTATCATTTTTGTTTATATTTCGTTTTGTTTGCTATTTTTGGAGTAAGTTATAAGTTCAAACACTATTTATAAATATAGTAACTTATAAAAAAGACTATAACTTTTTAAAAAAATTGTTAGCCAAATAGAGCCTTAAGTTACCTTCTTTCGGTTCAACGTTCACATTTCTGGTTGGCTGGCATTCTTGGTGTCAATTAAGTTATGCTATTTTGATTTTGCATTATTAGTGGAAACTAAGATCACATTCACATGTACTAAATTAAGATTGATTGACAATGATGGAATTATTAGTTTTGGCATGGGAAAGGAGAAAATAAAACTAACTACCAAGGAAAATGACACATATTGCTAGCTAGGTTCAATCCTCTTAAGTTATGGAATGGACCAAGGATCTGAATGATCGATAATAACAATACCACACATCATGTGGTTTGCTTTTGATTAATTGACTGTTTAGAGAGTAGGATGTCCATTTTCAATAGGGACTATCAGACATTGCCATTTTACACATTTTAATTTGTTTATGATTTATAGGCTGGTCTTTAAAAGAATATTTATTAAAGAATTCATAAAAGAAAATTTTGTTTTGGAGATACAAATTAAATATTAGTCCTTGTCAAAGTAATAATAACACATTTGTTATACATTTGTCTTCAATATTTTATCATTGTAACTCTAGTAGGAAAGTATATGTATGTTTGTTAGAGATGATCTATCAAACTTTGCATAATGTTGGAAATTTTTAGACCGAGAGATGTATTTACATCGACACTCATATAGAATTACCTTCAATAAAGAGAATAAATAGTGTCTACAAACTTTAACTCAACCAATAAAAATTGCAAAGTTATTAGGTTAGATGTCGTGATTGAAGTTTGAGCTCCAACTCCTCTATTTATGTGTGTAAATTTTTAAAGGATTTATGACCAAAATAAGGATTTTTTAACTAGCCTATTAATTAAATTTATATTTGTTATATCATTTTAGATTTATCAGCTAATTTAACCACTAATTTTATCAAACCCCACAAATTTAATCAATCAATTAATTTGCTATCAGAGTTATCTCAACATATATCCAATATTTTTACTTGAAAACTCTCACCGTGGTCCCGCAAGAATTATGTCCATACCTTTTGCTAGTGTGATTGGCAAGAGACGAGAGGTTTTGGTTATGGTGGGTTGGTTTAGATTAACTGAATTCTGTTCTTTTTTTTAAAGCTGTAAGTTGATACTCATTGAGAAGAAGAAAGCATTTATGATTGCAGACCTTTGTGGGTACTCAGAGTTATGTTCTACCATTTTGTTAATGGACATCACATGTTTTTTTTCTTTTCTTTTTTGAACAAAATGGACATCACATGTTCACTAATTTATTTCATTGAGGTCAGTATATCTGTCCGACTTGTATTTTTATTATAAACACTTTTTACCCATTTCTCATTTACCTGTACTTCCCACCCAAATGAAATAACTATAAGCAAATAAAAGTATCTTGCTAACATGTTCCTTTACGTACTTATTAAAAAATCAAAAAAACATAACTTTTGCTTTTAAAAAAACAATTTTTTAAACTTTCAAAAAATTAAATACAGAATTTCCAATACAATATTTCTATATGAGTGGTAATCAACTGTCTTTGAATCCATTCATCAACTGAAGCACCAATATATCATTGTTGTAGGCAGTATACATTTTAAGCCTGGTTTAAAACAGAAGCTTAAAACCAAACCCAAAAAATGTGCTCTGAAATTACATTACATTAGTGTATCACCCCTCATTTAAAAGGGCTGCTTGCAATACATCTTCAAGACGCTTCTCAGCAGCGGCATACTGCCTTTTTTTATCTTCAATTGCTAAGGCAGCCAGAGCTTTATCCTGGATAATCCCAACCCACAAGCAAAATGTAAGAATAATCTCAACAAAGTTTAATATTACTCCAGAACTAAAACAGACAGAAAGCATGAGAAATATGAAATACCGGAGGCAAGTCTTGGTAACTTCTTAGAGTATCGAGGATGGGCTTAGTTTGCCTCTCCAGCTCCTTCCTATGCTCAGCCATGTCAACCAAAACCCTATGGCTAATCTCTGGGGTATAGCCCACACGGTTGAGCCTCGTCTGCACCAAACGTTATTCAGCATTCAAATTCAAGACCAAAATATAAAAAATCACAATGCAGAGACAATTTAAATAATGTTTAGTCAGTTTATAATATGTTATCCGTCAAATACTAAGAGTCTATTTGGGAGATTGGAGGGAAGGAGGAAGGAGAGGAGGGGATTAGAGGGAAAGGGAGAAATCTTCCATCTTTTTTAAGAGAGTCAGTTTGCAGAGAATGATAAATGAAGACTTATAATTAAAAAAATATATAATTATTGGGTTTAAAGAATTTATCTAATCCTTCCAAAACCCTCCTCCAGTACATTTTTTGAGTTCCTCCAAATTAGGGGCTTTTGAATTATGAAGAAAAATGAAACCCCTAAAGCCCTCCTCTCCCAAATTCTTCAATTTCTTCCACTTTCTCCTTCCTTTTTATCCAAATCCTCCCCTCCAATCTCCCAAACAGACCCTAAAAGAATTAATATTTCCATGAGATTATTTAACTGTGGTTACCTACTGAGATTTCTGAATAATCTCATGTTACAAATTTAATTTGTCCAATCAAAGGTGAAGCATAATGTGCAGCAGAAACTACAGATTTAACTTCTGCATGTAAATCTTGATAGTTGAATGACTAAAGCAATTTATTTCTTAGCATGCAAATTTGGAAATCAGAAGTAACGTATATATTAATATTGATTGCAATGTCTGCTTTTGTTTTAGATACGCATGTTAGTAAAGAATTGCATTCTGTCAAGTTAAAATAATACCATTCGAGTGAATGCTTTTTTTTTTCCTTTTTAAGTTTGATGATCTTGGTGGATTAAAGACAGGCCTGAGAATTTTATACCGAACATTATCAAGTATTAATCTATAGAAGTATACTTGAATTTGACAATTTTAAGGAGCCAATCTTGAGCAAATGTAGGTTCAGAAGTTTCCCTCAGATTCAACTTTACTCCTCGCAATCCCCCCACTAAAAAACATTTCCATATTTCATAAAAAAATAATATTAGATTGTAACACATGTGGGGTGATGTGGCACTTTCAAACTTTATGATCTTTTACCCAATTTCCAATTCTCAAATCTCATTCTTTCTTGAATCTAGTCACTAAAAAAATACTATCATATTTCCGTCAATGGCAGTTTTTAAATGTTCACAAAGTTGAATGGACTAAAAGACACTGCCCAAGAAACTTCTGGGCTTTTGTAAAGAAAGCAATACTAGTATAGTCAGTGTCTACCTTATAAATGGGAGAGGGACAGGCTCTCGAATTCCCTGTCAAATCGATAACCATGGTAACAGTCAATTCTGCAACTGCCCACTTCAATTCTATGGGGGCGTTTGTTTCATAGAATCAAAATGCATTCCCAGGATTATAACATTGGAAACTTTATTCCTAGGAAAGTTTAGAAAAGGTGTTTGGTTGTTGATTTGGAACCCCAGGAATCGTTTTTAAGTAAATGATGTAATTATTAAAATACCCTTACTATGTAAAATAGACTATACTAGATGTGTGTTTATTTTTCTAAATTATTGTTGGTCATTGTATCGACAATATAAACTATCCCAGGATTATTGTTTAAAATACCCTTATTTGTTAGACAATTTCGATTAATCATACATCAATTTATCCATGTCTACTTTTATTAATGCTATCAAAATAACACGTGTTTTTTTTTTTGAAGGAGAATAACACGAGTGTTTTATTGTTCTAACACCTTCAGTCAATAAATAAATGCACCACCTACATTCAATCAATAAAAGCAAGTGACCGAAAATTGATTAAGCTTATGGAAAAAAAAAGTGTTTGACTGCAGAAATAGAAAATGTGGCACATAAATTGTGTAGAGACGTGCAGGTGGTGGGTCTGCATTGCAGTTATTTAAAGGATATAAATGAACTTTTGAGAAATAACTTGTGTCAAGCATCGGGAATACATCATTCCCATCCATTCATGCTGGGAATAAGAAAAGAGTAATATGGTTGAAAGAAAATTACTGGGAATGTTTTATTCCTTGGACCATTTTTGTGTGCATGTATACCAAACATGGGAATAAATAATTCCCATCTTAGATTCCTGGGAATCTAATTTATAGAGGTGAAACAAACACCCCCTATGTATTCTATCTCAGTGGAACTCTTTGTTCCCTGAGAATTTCATCAATAATACTGCCTCTATTCAATGGATTTTTAATTCCTGATTTACTTAACATCCTTCTACACAAATTTTCTAAATTCACGTATTTATATATGCCTTCTTCCATCCAAATTTATCCTATTTATACATGACCTTCCTGCTAACTACTTAGCTTCTCTAATTGTTCCTAATTGAATACAATTCTGGGTAATTGGTTGGCCTCGCTTGTTGTCCCTCATTCCTTTACCCTAACAACCTCCATGACATGAATGTCAATTCAATATACAACTTGATGACAGATTTAGATATCAGCAACTAGATCAATAAGCATGTTAAAAAAATGTGTTATGTTTTCTCTTTTCGTATAGCAATTAAGTTTGGCAAATCCATCATCCGACAAAAATTACAGCTAAAATACACTTAACGAATTATACCACATTGCAGTGTATCTACCACAATCTTGCATAATACAAGTTTGTAACATGAATAGATAAAACAAAAAAGCACACAAGTTTGCAAAAGTTGCTATATTTTGTTCATGCCTTTTTAATTCTCATGTTCAAGTTACTTCTGCTTTTTCAATATTCTAGTTATATGCAATAAAAACAGGTTCAATGAGTACAGGATAATTCACCGCTTCCTCATTGACTGATATTTTTTTCCTACATTTTCTGTCCCTTTTTCTAACTATTCTCTTGCATGCTAAGTTAACCCTACAGCCTTTTATCTAACATCCAATACATTCATGCAGTTTTCCTGTCACTCTCAAAACACATCAAAATAAAGAACCAAATCCAATAACACCATCTCCCTCCTCAGAACAAATAAACTCAGTACCTCATAGTTGGCACATTGTTGCACGTACTGCCTTTCTTTTTGAGCCATCACTTTCAAGTAATTGCTCCAACTTTCCATCTGAGCCTCACACGGAGCTACTTCATCTTCTAATTGGGCTAGTGTTCTGCACAAACATTGATTCATACTAAACTAGTGAGGAACAAAAGAACATCGTATGCCAAAAGCTTTGTGTCCCCCTTGAGCACATTATTGTAGTTTTTGGTAGACAAATTAAAACTATCTAGGTTAATGTCAAGTTCCTAATTTGTTGTAATCTTACTTATATGTAGTATTTTCACAAAAACTTGCTACATTTCAATATGCTGATTCTTATGTATAATTCTTCAAATTATTTAATACTACCATGTATCAATGCTCAATTTTTAGTTCAAAAACATACCTTTTCAAATAGGTTAACCTCGCAATAGCCTTTCTAGTATAATCGAGAAGAAACTTTGACTCCTTATGCACTTTAGCCCTTTTCTCCTCCACACCAGTCTTCCTCAGTGAAATATCACCCATTGCCACAAGAAAACTAAACAAACCCAATTCAAAAATTCAAACTTTAACACAAAAACTAAACAAAAAATCAAAAATAAAGAGAGTAAAACCAACCTACTAAGTTCAGTATCTCTTATATTCAACAAATTAGCAACATTTGCTAGAACCTGTGCCGACGCAACCACGTTGGACGGTAAACTCTCCTGAGCCAAACCTACATTCTCCAGAATCTCTCTAATCCTTGCAGCTACATTGAAAAATGAAATTGAAAGATAAAGTGAGAAACAAACCCTAACCCAAACCCTAATTGGTGATAATAGAAGTGATTATCTTACCTTGGGAACGATATTCTGCGGCTTTGAGGCGAAAATCACGAGCGACAAGACGAGCGGCTTCGTCTTTGGCTTTAGAGAGAGTAACGAGATGGTGCAAGTGAGAGACACTGCGTGGAGTGTATTCGAATTCAGGAACGGGTTTTCCTGCAACTTCGAAGGTTTTGGATAGCCATTCTTTTACTTCGCTGATTCCAGAAACTTCCGTGGAGACTGATGCTTCTTGATCAGACATTGATTCTCGAAGTAGGGATCGGAGAGATGGTCGGAATTTTGTTCACCGGTACGGTGGTGATTGGAAATGGAGATCGATCGATCTGTGATGTGGTGGTTGGTTCCTACTAATGTGATTTGAATTTTGAACCAAGATAAATAAACCGGGTCTACAACGGTTTTAAACTGTTTTACCAAAGTAAACCGGTTCATCTCAATTTTACATAATTGTTTCTGTGAAGAGAGCTTAAAAAAGAGCGTTAGGATGTTCTGTTCTAAGTGGATGGTGAGGAATTGGTAGTGGGGTCTTGCAGAAATTAGATAAAAGTCACCCCGACTATTACATCTATGTAAAAAAGTATCTATGTCTGAAAATCCATCAAAGAAAAACTAAAGTGAACAAATTCAACAAAAGTATATTATCAATGGTTAATTTTCTTAAAGAAACAACGTTTCTAATTAACTTTGCAACGGGCGGCCCTAACGGGCTTCGGGTTTTATCGGACCGGGCTAAAAAGCCCAATTGAAAAACAGGCATGAAATATACTACCCGAGTTCGACCCTTGCCTTGAAATATACTACCCGAGCCCGGCCCTACACGGGTCGTCCCGTATTAAAAATTAATTTTTTTATATAAAAAAAGTACTATAAAATACTCCTATAAATTTTTTTATAAATAATATTTTTAATATGTTTAAATAATGTCTAGCATAAAAATAAATTGTAAACATTTTCGTACACTAGTCGTAAACTAAAACGGCGAGGAAAACAATTTTAAATTAATTAGATACGTTATGGTTATAGATATTTATATATCCGATCTTTAAAATTATAAATAACGAAACGAGTAAATATAATTTTATATTATATTTATATGTGTTAATTCATTGAATTTTCACTTTTATTTTTTACTTTGATAATCAACTAAGTAAAGAATTATTTGAAATATATATATATAATTTATAGGATTTTTTTTGTTAGACGGGCTAACGGGTTACTTGCGGCCCGTTCGGGCTAGCCCTAACGGGTACCGGGCTTTTTAGGGCCGGGCTAAAAAACCTTATTAAAATCCGGGCTCAATATTTAAGGCCTAAGCCCTATAATTAATCGGGCTAAACGGACCGGCACGTTTTGACAGCTCTACATGTAAGACATTGTTTAAGGCCAGGGAGTGATGAGGATTAGGTATTAATGCATTCCCACAACCAATAATTAAAATATGAGAAATGATATTTATACAACCACTTTGTGACAACTTTCTCTCTCATACTCACATTATACTCTTATTCTCTTTCTTCTTTTTTCTCTCTCCATTGTTTTTTACCAATGAAAAGAGAGAGAAAATAAGTTGTCACAAGAGTTGTCTCAAATGGATGTTCAAATATCAGTGCTCTTAAAATATTATGACCACTACCAACAATAATATTAATGCGCATATTGGGATAAGATATGAGATTACCTCCATTTGAAGTCATGTGAGAGGTGCCCTGGTGCCCATGAACCACTAATCATCATGAGGAGCCATAGATATAGTATACATTACAACTTGAATGTCAGTTGGTGCATAAGATGGTTGGGTGTTATTTTTTGCCGAGACTGCCATACGAGCATGTTGAGGCATGGACTCAAGAGGTTCTCGCTTACGATGAGATGTAAATTGATTATGCCAATTTATTGTTGTTGGGCACAATCAGGATGGCATTGTCCATGGTTGTCACGATGCACCTTATGGTAGAAAGCCCAACTCGTGTTGATGTGACAAAAAAGGCAACCGTTGTCGATGTTATGATCGACCTCCGCGACCACGGCCTCGACCCTTACCACGACCAACATTGTTGTTAGCTTTATTTTTTATGTTGAGATGTAGGAAACGTGAATTTTTAAGTAACGATTGCTTCCTTTTTACCATTGTCGTTTCATTTAAAACAATCATTGAACGAGCATGAAGGTGAGAAAAACCACAAGAAGGGGGGGTTGAATTGTGTTTTCGAAAACTTCTTCCTTACGTTTTGAAAAACTGTTCTCAGGTTCAGAGTCTGAAGTAGTTCAGAGTCTGAGTGAGTTCAGAGTCTTAGTGCAGCGGATAAATGAAACGAACAGAGGAAGAAAGAACACAAACAATTATACAGGTTCCTTCCACAAACCGGAAGTAGTCTTGTCCCCCTTGAACTTCCAAGGAGAGTTCCACTAAAATGTAATGTCAAATTACAAGTTGCTCAATCACACAAGAAAGAGACTTCTCTTTGCTCAAGGACAACTCCAAGAGACTTCTATGCTCAATCACACCTGAAAGAG
>Ga0228711_1008325_pt1 | contig 14610 bp, 5 predicted proteins | sample MedpolnodulmetaG_2_FD_177996 | JGI IMG/M metagenome (GOLD analysis project Ga0228711, IMG submission 177996) | Root nodule microbial communities from Medicago polymorpha collected in Santa Monica, California, United States - brown nodules | ecosystem: Host-associated > Plants > Roots > Nodule...
TTAAAACATGGAGCTCGAGTAGTGGATCTCTTCCTGGCAAGAGTGAATTAGATGTATATTTTGAGGAAGAATCTATGCAGCTCTACTACTTTGCATAAAAAAATGTTGAAAAAAAAAGTTTAGGAAAAATATTGAGGAAAAAAAATTTGGAAAGAAAAAATTAAGGGTGGGGCCAATTTTAGGCCCCCTTAATATGTAGGGCTTGCTATTTTGGGGCTTATAAAAAAAAGGGCTCATTCACTTGAAATATTTTAAGCCCTCATGTCAATGGAGTTGGGGCTCAAATTATCAAGGCCCCATAAATTGACAGCTCTAGTCCCAATTCAATGAAAAATTAAATCCAAATTAATCTATGACATTTTCAATGACTAATTTTGGCTTTATTTTTGGTTGAATTTGCCCACCAGAAATGCGACCGATGTGATGTGACCTCAATTATGGCCGCGTTACAGTCGCTGAGATATCGAGAACCCCGAGGTTGTGGCCCAAATTGCTGCTAACCAACCTTCATTTAAAACCTTGGATTTATGCATTGTGGTGAAAGTGTTTGTGCCAGTGTTGTTAATCGTGAACGGTTTGTTCAAATTCTGCTACGCTTCAAATGCTATAACTGTTATTTGACAACACTATGTATTGAAGAACAATAGCAATTTGTTTAAATTTCGGGCTATAGCTGGTTTTTTAGAACACTTGTTTGTAATTTTGGTGTTTGCTTTGTCTGGTTTGGGTGTTCTAAGTAGTTAGGTGCTCGCGTAATTGAACTATCCACAGCTAAGCAGTTTGTGCCACAGTCTGCAAACATCGTAGTGAAGAGACGGTGGAGAGAGGGTACGAGTGGTGAAACATGATCTATTTCATTTAATTTTATGTTTTTAATGGGGGAGGAGGAAAATTATTTTTCATTTTGTTTTTTTATTGTGGGGGGGTGTGTGCAATACATTGCCAAGTGGAGATACAAACTCGATCTCTTTGTAATCTAGACAGTAACCACTTAATCAGCACAAATGGATAGCGAGAACACTATTTAGTGTGTAAAGGCTGTGGTAGAATTTTACGAAATTTGTGATCTAACAATCTTGATTAAGAAAAGTGATTGTACGTAGTCTAACACATTGATCTGAGTTCTGATAATTTGAAAACTTTGATTTTGGGTTCTAGGAAAAGGGTGATGGTGTTCAAAAACAGATACATGGTGATGGAGGTTTTTATGAATCCTAACAAGGACCAAGCGGCGGGTGATTCTATTATAATTACACAGTTTAATGTCTCCAATGCTATAAAAGATAGCATATTGGTGAATTTTGGGGAGTGTGGTTTGGCTGCATCACTGGGATCATTTCAGGGTGAGTAGTTACACAAATTGCTGATAACTCTTCTCCTATTGTTTTCCTTCTGTTTAGTAATTTTCTCATGTTAAATGCTATTTTTCATCTTTGATAATATTCTCACTTTTGGGTCGGTGTGTGCAGTCAAGTATGTGAATCCAATCACTAATGTGTGCATCATTAGGGCTTCAAGAGAAGAGTATGAAAAAGTATGGGCTTCCATTACAATGGTCAGAAGTATTGGAAATTTCCCAGTTGTGTTTAATTTGCTTGATTTATCTGGTAAGAGCAAATACTGCATGTTTCTTTGTTTCTTCTTTTTTTTTTTTTGTTTTTTTTTTTTGTTGTGAACTCCTTTATGATAATATTGGAATAGCAAAATATGGGGTGTGTTAGATAGTATTTTCATGGAAAAGAAAATTGAGAAATTCTGGTAGTTTTGTATCATGTCATTTAGTTTGATATATTATCAAGTCCAGTTATATAGAAGAAACAGAACATTACTTACTTATGTCAGAAAACCGATGCTTATTATCCTGATCTATCATTCATTTGCAAAACTATTGTTTATTGAATGCCTTCATATTTCATAACCAGTATGTTGTTCCCTTATCTTGGATTATCATTAATGGTAAAACTTATCACCAAATAAACATTATATGAAATATGAAATGGAAGACAACACAACAGGTCAGGGCACCTCTAGCGAGACTAATAGAAAATGTGAATACACCCTGAGATATACTTTTTTTAATTGACCCTGAGATAGACTATAGAGAAATAGTTGTGCTTTTAGTTTATATGTAATCACAAAGTCCTGGTATATAGGTTTGTCAAAAAAAGTCCTGTTATACAGAACTAATAGAAGAAACAGAACATTACATATGTTAGAAAACAAATGCTTATCATCCTTTCACTTGAATCTATCATTCACCCACACAATTGAAAGCCTCCATATTTCACAACCAAAATGTTGTTCCCTCATATTGTGGATTAATGTTGAGAACACCTTTCTTTTAGTATAAGAAATAATTGCCAAAACTGGGCAGAATTGAAGAATGAGGAATACTGCTATTCAAATATTCAATAATAGAGTCACTACTCTATTCACTAAACTTTACAAATATTCAATAATTGATTTCTATCATTGTATTCTCCTATTTATACATATAGACTTTTAATAACCTCGACTAACTAACAACTCTTAACTACTCTAGTTACCCATTACACCGTCACCCGTCCTCAAAACAACCTTGTCCTCAAGGTTGAAATCTATTACTGTCTTTTTGTTCCATTGGGTGCAGAGAAAAAAATTACAAATTCTCCTTATGGAGCCTACTGCTGAGAGTTTGATGAACCAAATTTGATTTCAACCAACTTCAGATCCCAGTTGTCTGCAGTTTGCTGCAGCACTTGCACACTCACAGCTGTTGCTAATGACGGAGAATCATTCTCAAGCTCCACATGGGAAAGTTCAGCTGAACAGTAAACTCCAATTTCTGCGATTATGCACTGATTTTGCTTCTTCCTTGTTTTTTCAGCATTGTTTGCAATGACCAATCTGATTTTAAATTATTTCCATTGAACTAGACCCATCACCTAACTTCCTTGCCCAAAAACAAGATTATTTTTGGCTATGTCCTTCATAAATGTTCCTTGCCGCTGTGCCAAGATCTTTGGAGAAGTTGTGCCTCCAACTTGCCATTTTGCAGTTCCAACAACAAGGTCTTGATCTGCTCCATGTCAGGGACTCTACTGAGGCTTTCGTTTCTCTGTAATAATGATGGATAACCATCACTAAAAAGAATGATTAACACTATGTTTATAGGTTACAACAATTAAGGCAAAATACATGAGAATTTAAACTAATAGATGACATGACTGTGTTTGGCATAAAGCTTCCTAGGAAGAGGGGAATTAAATTTTTGGCAGAAAATTAGTTCATAGTAGTTTGATATGGTTTGGTATGGACTGTGTTTTGTAATATTTAGATTTAGATTGCATCACCTTTCTTACTTTCCAATTAATAGGAATTCATTCTATCCTTGATGCATCACCCTATCTTGTTTTGCATATTACTTTCATTTACAGTACAGTATGTTCACCATCATCTGAATGAAACTCTGACCTTTTCTCTGTTTTATCAATTTGATCTTGCCATTGGCCATATGCATGATACCGTCTTTTCTTTCACTCAAAATTCGTTTATGAACATATAAATTCTGATATGAAATTTTACCTTTGGTTCAGGAAATTTACAAGCCACTAAAACTGCTGCATTAAAGTGCGAGGAAGCAAAATTTGAGCAGTTCAAACTTATGGTTGGTGATCGATTATCATCTGATGATACACATCGCATGAATAATCATCTTGCTAAGATCGAAGTTTTGGAGCATTGAATATTTTGTCTGTGTTTAATCACAAATTGGCCACAACTCTTGGAAGTTTAAATCGCTAATTGTAATCGTAAGCTTAAAGTTTATCTATGCTAGTTATGTGCATACTCTCTTCGCGGAAGATGAATTGTAGTTTTCCTAGCATATAGTGTAGTTACAACTTTAACCATGAGTTACGAGGCTTGTGAAAATTTCAAGTCTATCTTAGTTACAGGCTTGCAGGGGACATGGTGCTAACTCCATTGTAACCATGATTGGTATAAGCTCCATCATGCTAGCACAGACAGACATGGATGATAAACGTTCCTGACTAACAGATTGAAGCAAACTAATGTACTAGTCTTAATGGAGCAATGCCATCTATTCTATTTATGAGTATTATGTTTTCAAGAACCATACTGTTATTCAGAAAATGCTTGAAACATTTTGAATGGTAACTACAGATGATATTTTGATCACTTGTTTTTTATTTTGACAAGAATTTTGATCACTTGTTGATATTTTAGAAAATGCTGATATCACCTGGGCAATGTATATGTGCGAGTCAATTTTTTTTTGCTTATTTAGTATAAACTATTTTAATTAAAAAATAGTTATTTTGGAATATTAATATTATGTATTTCCTCCCTCTCACGTGTAATTAATCTTCAATGAGAATCCCGTAAGAAAAATATAACGACAATATCACTGTTTTTTTTTGTTCAAATGAGGGCCAATATCACATATTTATGTCTTGTGTTTAATTAAATATTTGAACAAAGGAACATAGCTACACATATGTGTGATCACAGAAAGGTTAAAATTGTAGTATCATTTTTCTCATGATCTGAGTAGTAGTGATGCATTATGAAATATCAATCGTTATTTATAATATTCTATAGGGTTAATTAAGTTTTTAGTCCATATAAATATTCACAGTTTTGTTTTTAGTCCCTACAAAATAAAATCACATTTTTTAGTTCCTATAAAATTTTCCATCAGCATATTTAGTCCTTATAAAATTTTTCCATCAGCATTTTTAGTCCTTGTAAAAAATTTCCATCAATATTTTTGGTCCTTAAAATACTTAAGGAAAATGTCACAGGGACTAAAAAGTGTGATTTTATTTTGTAGGGACTAAAAACAAAACTGTGAATATTTATAGGGACTAAAAACTTAATTAACCTTATTCTATATTATTTTTGGAGAAATATAATATTTAATTTTATTGGTAGACTGGTGAAAATCATTCAGGATCACATGCTTAAGATATCTTTAAAATATAGCAAATAATAAAATTAAGGGTAAATACCCAACTAAAAATCAGAAACTATGCACTTGTATCAATAATCCCCCATTTTATTAAAATTTCACAATTTAAAACTGAAATTTTGGCACTCGCTGGACAGATGTCTTAGACATTTGATTCGATAAGAGTGATGTCCTAGACAACAAATACGACAATGTAGCACAATAAACAATAAACAGAATAAAGTAAAGTGTAATAAAAGGACACACGAGGTTTGGTAACCCTGTTCGGTGTAACGTCGCCTACATCTGGAGGCATCCATGCCAAGAAAGGAAATTCACTCTCAATAGTATTAGTTCCTAATTTTATGTGAACAAACCGTGTTCACTGCCTTTTCACCTAACACTAACCGTGAATTTCTATCTAGGACTCCCTCTAAATATGAGATCCCCTCTCACTTTCTCTCAACCACAAACCTATTGATTGACTCAATCACAATTGCAATCAAATAGGCGAACAACTCCAATACACAAACAAACTCTTGCAGGATACACTAGAGTGGTATACAAATAACAACTTGCAACTAAACTAAACAAACCAGCTCTATGCATCAAGGCGGCACATAGAGAGGTTTACAAATAACAAAGACACGAAATTATAAAAGACTCTTTTTCAATTGACGGTTTCAATCCTCTCATCACAAGGGTTTGAGTCTTCCTTATATAGCCATAATAAGCATGGGCTTTTTCTTCCTCGGACTAAACATAAATCAACTGACCAAAACATATATTCAGTCACAATCTTCTAAAAACAATATATATTATTACCAAATATGTTTATGACATTTACTTCAAAAACACGACATCATATAACCGACATAAGCAAGTTTCTAGAACATATGCTTCTTGGAATACAAGCTACGTGAATATAATCTTCAATCAAATCTCCTAAGATCTCACTCGAAAATATAATACTCCAAAAGCGAAAGAAAGCACTTCATCTTAAGTTAAGATGTCGTACCTACATGTCTTTGACATTTTGTACAACATTTTGCTATAACTAATTGTTTTAACAAAATGAAGTCAATTACACAAATAAGAACACAAAAAAAATGTTAATAAATTTAGTCCCTATGTATATTGTGCTACTCAACAAATTTGATTGTATTGATATGTAATGGTAACTGTCACATTGTCCAGCACATAGCGATCAAAGTACACGAGTTTCATATCATTTGACTATAAGACAAAAATGTAATGGACAAAGGGTGTGTTTGTTTTTTAAAAAAAAGGTATAATTATAGTTTTGGTCTCCTAAGGATCACAATCTTACGATTTTTACCCCCTATAAAATACAATAACAAATCAGCCCCTAAGTTTACACCTTTTTGCACTTTTGACCCCCCATACCAATTTTGATTGGGTCAATGCATACGTGACACCCATATCACTTTATTTATTAAGTTTAATTGCAGTTTTGGAACCATAAGTATCACAATCTTGCGATTTTTGCCCCTTAAGAAAATAGAAAGTCACACGTGGCACCTCACTTTAAGTGATGTGGGTGCCACACATGCATTGGCTTAGTGAAAATTGGTCTAGGGAGCCAAAAGTGCAAAATGGGGTAAACTTAGGAGACTGATTTGTTATTGTTTTTTTATAGAGGGCTAAAATCGCAAGATAGTGATACTTAGAAGGCAAAACTACAATTAAGCCAAAAAAAGGTGCATTTGTTTTAACTTAAAAAGAAAGATTGGACGTTAGAAAAATCTAGAGATTTTTTATAGATATTTTAAAAGAATATAAAGTTGTCTTCGTGAGCTTAACTCAGTTGGTATGGACAATGCATAATATATGTAAGGTTCGGGGTTCGAATCCCGACCACCACAAAAAAAATCTAAAGCTATTTTTATTTGTTTACTATCTAAAAAATAACTTTTTTGAAAGGAAAAAAAAAGATTTTTAACTAGTTCATTTGTTACCTCCTTGTTTTTGAAAAAAAAATAGATTTTAGGAAAAACTAATCCTAATGGCTTTTCATTTTAGAGGTAAAATAGTTTTTTTTATTAAAATAATTTTTTTAAAAATCCTAAAGAAATACTTAATAATAACAAAAGTGATTTTTTTGATAAAAAATATGTAATTTTTTCCTAAGAAAATCTAAAACAAACTCCCCAAAATTGAATCACATGATATTTTTAAAATTTAAGCAACACGATCTATTTCTCTATGCTATTTTGGTATCTTTTTCTTCCACTTTCTTCTATTTTCTCTTTCTATCTAAAACTCTAAACTTTTCCATGTATTGTGAGGAAAAATTGTTAGATGAAGAAGATGGGGGTGACATGCATTTTACCCCATCAACATCAAGGGATAGGGAGCATTGCAAAACTATATACATGCAATATATTTTGGATATGATAGCCAGGACAAATCCACCTTATGTTCATTAGGGGCATGTATGTACCCCACCTTTCTAATTTTGTAAATACATCTCAAATAATAAAGCATTAAAGAGATAGTTGAGGTTTTGAGTACGTACAATCCTATTATACATTTATACTTATCTTTTTTATTAGTAAATGTGTGTCCACGTTGTCGTTTAGCTCTTTGAAGAAAAAAGAACGACTTGGTATTTTTTATATCATTTTTCTATATCTATTTTGTTTTTCTTTTTATCAAGTAATTTAGTGGTTAAAGTTTCATCTTTAAGATGAATAAATTAAGAATTTGGATTTCAAATTCAATTTTAATATAATATCTTTACCAACTTATCTATGCTAAAATTTCTACTTCTCATTTTTTAGGGTATCTATTTCTCTTTTTGTTTTTAATCATCACATTATGCATATACTTTTCTATTCTCCCTTTTCACCTTTTTCTATATCCCAACCACCCATCTTCAAATGTAGCTCACCACAATCCAATGCCATGTGTTTATATAGCTTGTGTGTATCATTATAAATTCCATGTTTTATGCAAAAGTAATTACTCATTTCGGTTACCAAACAAACAAGGCAACACCCGTGTAACGCTTGTACTGTCTCATATCTCTCTTCATCTGTTTCAATCTTTCCACATAACACGTAAAAATATACACACACGAATTGATCAGATTCAATCTAAGAATCCAATTTCATCTCTTTCTTGTTAATACATTACATTGCGTCCATAAAATAAAATGGACAAGAAAATCCTTGATCTCATATTAGTCCCTAGTGGTCTCTTTGTAATGGTTGCATACCATTTATGGCTTCTCTACCAAGTCGTTAAACACCCCACAAAAACTGTCATTGGTGTCAATTCAATCAATCGTCGTTATTGGGTTCAAGCTATGATGGAGGTACATACATAACATATTTCTCTTTTTTTATCATATGGGTTCTATAAAGTTTCTTCCTTTTTCCTTTTCAATCTTTTTGTATTGATGTATATGTCAAAAAAAATCATAATTGTACCCACCCACAAGAACAATTCAAAATATTTTTTCTTAATTTTATTTTCTTTGCTTTAAAGTTTAGATTTTGATTCATGGGGTTTGAACTTTTAAAGATTATAATGATTACTCAAGTGGTTAATGAATTTCAGCTAAAATGAATGGATCAGTAAAACCCTAGTTTGAATCTTTGCTGAAAATATTATTCATCAAACGTTACTTGTCTTCGGACCGAACACCACATTGTTAGGTTTTTCTTCCTCAGGGTTAGAAGGGTTAAGACCAAAAAGAACTAATGTTTACGTATATTAAAATTGATTTTTTTTTTGTTTGTTAGGATGTGTCAAAGAATGGTGTTTTGGCAGTGCAATCTTTGAGGAACAACATAATGGCATCAACCCTTTTGGCTTCAACAGCAATAATGCTAAGTTCTCTAATTGCTGTGTTAATGAGTAGTAGAAATGAGGGGAGAAGTGTTGTATCATTGGTGTTTGGTGATAGAACTGAGCTAGTTTTATCAATCAAATTTTTCTCCATATTGGTTTGTTTCATGTTAGCTTTCTTGTTGAATGTTCAATCTATAAGGTACTATAGTCATGCAAGCATACTCATCAATGTTCCATTCAAGAAACTGTCATCAAACCTTAGGCAACAGAAGCTGACATCTGAGTATGTTGCCAATACAGTTAACCGTGGAAGCTATTTCTGGTCACTTGGTTTGCGTGCATTTTACTTTTCCTTCCCTCTTTTCATGTGGATCTTTGGACCTATTCCTATGTTGTTTTCATGTTTTGCACTTGTTTCTATGCTCTATTTCTTGGATGTTACATTTGAATGTGGATGGGCTGCTATTGGAGTTGATGATGCTGACTGTGTTGGAGATGAAGTGCACAAGCAACACCATGTTGACATGGAAATGCAGCAGCCAATTAGAAATTAAGTAGTTTGTTAATTAGTATTGCGACTACAAAACCGTATATCAAAATCCTGATCGATGCAATTATGTTTGAATTTTGATATATTGGTTTTGCAGCCGCAATATTAGAAATATTTCTTATACAACAATTGTGCAGCCGTCGCAGAGGATCTAATTTTTTCAGATAGTGGTTAACTTTTGGCATTGTGGGTTGTAGGCTAGGTAGAAAAGCATGTGTAGTATAAAATAAAAGAAATCTACATTCGAATTCAACTCAAGTTGAATTGAATTGTATGTGAACTTAATTTGAGACATTTTGGTTGTTTAAAATTTATGGAATAGATGTATTTTGGTTTGCAACTTTAATTTTTGTTGATATTGTGTCAATTTCACATAATTTGTACTAAAATTAAACTCTCAGACTCACTATAGGAAATCATTGAGCAGAGAGAGATTTGTTTCTTTTCAATTTGATCTGTTTCATTCACTTGTTTGATTCATAATTTATATTCTATATCCATGACAGTAAAAACAGTTACTGTCATTATGTGTAACAATAATAACTAATCAAACATTTTTTAAGGTATAAGTTTTGAATTTATTAGGTTCCATAGTATTAGAAGCTGAAATAAAATAATATCTTCATCTATTTTGCTCATGTTTGGATTATGATGGGCGTGTCAAACTTACGGCGATGCATCATAACTTTCTAAAAACTACACTTTATAATTTCTGTAAAATCACATTGAATCACCATCGTGATATCAAACATACATTTAAGTTTATTGTAAAAGAAAATCATTCTTACACATAAACCTCATTTCTTCAAATTACTAAATACTACTTTATTTATTATTATTTTTCAAACATATCCTTGTTAATAGTGTAAATTTGTCTGGAAAAATGAGAACAAGTTGGGCACATGCGTAAGAAGGTAAATTACCAAAGGAGATACGGTAAGTCTTGGTAAATTGCACATCGACCTACTAGTAAATCTAGGAAGTCTCTACTCTTTAGTGGATGACACTCGTGAGCAAGCAATTTTTACTTGTACACGCTCTCAAATCAAATTTATTTGGGTATATATACACAAATGTATTAAAAAAACGATTTAGTCACATCATTTAATTATTTTCTTTTTTAGTTTTTTTTTCATTTATGAGTGTATGCTTAAATAAAATTGATTTGAGGTTGTTCCCAAATTAGAATTGCTTCCCTTTTATGCTAAAAAAATTTGCTCCTGTTTAGTGAGTGTCATTTACACATTGACCCTATTCATTGTCTTTCCATATATCATTTTATCCCTCCCCTCCAAATAATTAAACCAAATAAATCAAACGCAAAATACTCACTTTCCTCCTTTTTTTTTAGCTAAGTAGTGTAGTGATTAGAAATTCACATTTTTAAGATGAAAAGTGGAATATCTAGGGTTTGAACCTCGACCCCCACATATATTATACATTTTATTTTTTTAAGGAATATTTTTTTAAAGGTAACCATTGATATTATTTGTACATTAATATTTATTTTTTTTGAAATAAATATGTGCATTCATATCAAATCAAATCATGGGCACTTGGAATATCAACTCTTATTTTTCACCAAATCTCAAACCCCGTTATTTTACATCTTGAAGTCATTTTTTTTGGAAAAAGACTAATCATGGTCATATTTTCACACCGGTATCATTCACACTCCCTCAACTTAGACCGTACATGTGTGTTAGTAAATAGTAGTATTTTTCTTTCTCGATGAATGGTTTTGACCTATATTTTTATTGCTGCTGTCATTTTATAAACATCAATGAACTTTTTCAACTTATGGAGGTAACATGGGACATAATATTCATCTTGTAATGGTGAAGTGCATTAACATTACCACTAGTGCGTTATGTCTCATGCTTAGGAGAATATTTAGCCAACATAGTGATTATTACTTTATTCAATTGACACTTCCTTTACCATGTCCTAGACAAAAGTTCCGTGGGCATTCTTACAAAAAATTTCAACTTATTTTTGTGAATATTTTGAGATGGCTATACAAACATTTAAGGTTAAAATATCATAGCAAATTACGTCCAACATAATTTTTGACATAAAATAATAACAGAACCGTGTGTTTATAAAGTGTTACCTTTTCTTCTTAAGTTTTCCTTAAGTTCCTTCCACGAAGAAAATCTTATTTCAAAGGTGTTGAACACCGAATGTGAGTACATCTTAAAAACCAAGATTAAAATTTTAGCATGTGTTTGCTTTAACTTTTTTTTTTCTTACTACACGTTTGGACATGTTTTTACCGTGATTCTAAGAAGCAAATATTCTTAGCTTCAATGCAACGCAGATTGTTGCTATAATTTTGGCTCAACGTGGAATTCCCAACGACAAAACAAACACATATTTAACTCGTTACATTATACGAGTAATATCTTCCGTTACACCCAATTTTATTGGTTGTTTATTTTTTATTTTTTTACAAGTTTATTGGTTGTTTATTGAGTACTCTTTTTGACGGTATATTTGTTGTCAAAAATATAGTTTAAATTTGGTTGAATCTGCGCATGCGTGGACAAGCACAAAGTACATTCGTTGTACTTCAAAAGCATATTCTAGTGGTGCCAAGATATAGAAATTGAGCACTTTGTCCTGTGTGATATTTCATAGGAAGCAAAGTCAAAATTCATAGGAAGCAAAGACAAAATCATGATATAAATTCAAAAGAAAATTTAGCTTTCCAACAAATTTTGATCTTATATTTCTTGCAATTGGTTTCTGTAAGTTTGTGTTTTACAGCTAATGTTTTAATAACCTGTTAATCATAACTTGATGGAAAGTTAATTTACTCTTCCTCTGACAATTACAGTGGTTCTAATAAAAGAGATGATCTTAATGTTAATTAAATTAAAAAACCACAGTAAAAATTCAATGATTACTATAACTAAACAATACAAAATGAGGTCATAAAAAATAATGTAAAATGACATTATCAGGTGCCATAACACAATGACTTATTCAGTTAAATCTCTATTTGTGGCCTTTTCTCTCTTTCTAATAGTTGTTTTTCTTTCATCTACCCATTACTAGTGCTTTAGTAGTAATGATCCACCAACTTGGTGGAAGTTTTGAATTCAACAGACATTGTTAATTTTGTTAGCATTATTTTATAATAAATTCAAGTACGTAATCATGTTCCTACTTTATCATTTTATTCTTAACTTTTTAAACCTCAACCCCATCATGGCTGCTATATGGCATGCCATAGCACTAAAGTTATATACAATATTTATTTCCTTTCTAGGGTTATTACAAGCAAGGTAGAGCTTCTTTATGAATGCTAAATCCTAATGAGTTCATGATTTTTTTTCTTCTTTCCTGTTATACAATATGTGCATAAATTTACATAAAATAAGGCATGTTTGAACACTAATTGCCAGCAAATCACAATAAATCATATATACGGATTTAAAATAATTATGATCAAAATGAAACATTTTTAAGGATTTGACGAATATGACTGATTGACGATGTTAAAATATTTACTCTGTATGTATTCACACACACACGAAACAACACACTTTATATTTGACCCCTCAAAATGTCCAGCCAAAAGATCCTAAGCAGCTGATGGAAGGCCAATAGTGTTATGTTGAAGAGAGTGAAGAGATATTCTACGACCAACCATGCTAAAAGCCTATAGTAGACAATACAAACAAATTAGTGCAGTTGAGTATTAATATGATCAGTAGTGGACCAAAAATAAAGGGCACCTAACAAAGTCTTTAAAGGAAGGTTCATGTCTCGATAAAGTGAAAGGAAATAGAGGGGAAAATACTTGAAACTTTGTTTACTTGCCATGTTTCTGAAACTTTGTTTACTTACCATGTTTCTGAATATGTTTAATTGTTCTTTACACGAAGCAAGCACCATCAGATGCCCATAAATTTCTTCAATCAATTCTGACAGGGAGACAAGAACAATAAATATAAGGGCATGTTACTGATATTTTTAGAGTCATAAATACAAATCTTTTTATACTTTCTCTGATTAACATAATTACCTACAATAAACTCAAAATACGAAACTTATCCTATGAGATTTCTCAAGATAGTATTAATGTCAGAAATTTAAGCAAGGTTGCATTAATGTCAGAAATTTTCCCAGCCTAACAAAAACCATGCTCCCCAATTTAAGAGACTGAGGAAAAGGAATCAATACGGGGTAGGAGGCATGTCTGCTTCAGAAGATGATTTAACCGGTACAAGTAGCAAGGTATACATAATTCAAAGTGTGGGAACCCCTAATGGCAACTCATACAAAGCCAGCATGAAAAAGGTCAGTCGCTTATAGTAAGAGTGGCAATAGGAGTGATCTGCTTTACTTAAAGGAAGAATTAGCAGATTGGTGATAAAAAAGTGGGCATCAACCTTTTCCCTTTGAGAACAATCTGCAACAGACTTGAAATCAATTTCAATGGTGAGATGGTATTAGCATTCTTGGCCCCCTAAGCTAAAGTTTTATGTCAGAATCTCATGTATCTTAGTTTACCTCTCGTCAGGCTCTAGACACCATGTTGAGAAGGAAAAGATATAAAAGACATGTTACGGATTCGGGTGTCTAAGTTACATACAAGAGAAGAACATTATATATAAGAAGAGTCATAAATACCTAGAATTAAAATTACCATAATCACATAGAATGATCACCCTATTTAGTGCATGTATAAATGCACGCTTGTGAGAGGCTAATGTGAATTTAAATTAAAAACTTGATTTTGATCATTAAATGACATGTTTGGGTGTTCCAATAGATTTGTTTGTCTCCAAACCTCAGTTTTACTGTAAGTGATAAAAATTAGCATGTATGATAGGTTGCAAGGTTTATATTTTTACATCAAACTTCCTTTTAGAGTAAAAACATCTGACAAAATCACTTTACTTCAACAATCAAACTCATTAATTAAATCAATTTCATAAACTCAACTAAATTCAAAATCATATTTGACAACACTCACTCAAACACATTTGTATTATTTCAAATACATCATGAAGAAAAGTGTACCTGCACAATTAGCACAGCAACTATTGGTATATTTGATCGGATTGCAAACATTGTAGTGTTTGAATCTTAAGTCTATATCTAAGTTAAGCGTACATATTTATCCTTTTCATGATGATGAAACAATTTTAGAAAAGTCTTTTGAAGTTCATAGAGGGAATGGAAGGGGTGTGGCAATGACCATATATAATTAGTTGCATAATACAATGCACGGATTTCTATAAAAAAAAAAAAAAAATTATATTTTTTAATTTTTGAT
>Ga0228711_1008328_pt1 | contig 14606 bp, 4 predicted proteins | sample MedpolnodulmetaG_2_FD_177996 | JGI IMG/M metagenome (GOLD analysis project Ga0228711, IMG submission 177996) | Root nodule microbial communities from Medicago polymorpha collected in Santa Monica, California, United States - brown nodules | ecosystem: Host-associated > Plants > Roots > Nodule...
TCTCTGTTTTATCCGCTGCATTTAGATTCTAATTATCACTTCAGAAGTTGAACTCTATCTGCTTCTGATCAGTGACTTCAGTAGGAGAAAACGAAGAAAAAGTAAACACAATTCAACCCCCCTTCTTGTGTTTTTCTCACCTTCACAGACATATTTACACAAAATTTTAAAAAATTAACATTATTGAACCAAAAAAATTACCATAAAATCTAAACATCATTTACATCACATTCTAAACAACATTCACAACATGATATAAATACCATTCAAAACCATATTGAACTTAAACATAATTCAAACATCATTCCCATCAACTACATTTATCTCTAACTATATAAACTAACTATAAAATCAATTCAATTCAATTCAATTCTCATTTGGCTATTTTGTCAAACACTTTGTGTGCAAAGTATAAAACATATTCAAATTGTGTTCATTTGACACCATTCAAAACCACACTGTACTTAAAAATCATTCAAACAACATTCACAACAACTACATTCATCTATAACATCTTAAAAACACATGCAATCTACCAAAAGTTCAATTTAAACATCAACGCTAACCACATGCAAACTACTCAAAAAAAAAATTTAAAAAAAAACAAACAAACTAACATTATGATTACAATGATTAATACTACTTACTTGTGACAATGTGGAGATGATTGAGTTGCAAATCGTGAAAATGGAAATTGGAGGAATTGGAGAGAAATTGAGAAGTTTTGGAGGAAATGAGAAACTGTAAAACTGAGTTTCTGTTTCTGCATATGTTTAGGACGCATCGGCAGTTAACTTTCGATGAAACCGGCGGTAGTTAACTGCCGAAGTTATCCTCGGAAGTTAACTGCCACCGGTTCTTTTCCTTGGTAGTAACTGTCGTCGGGGCATTTACGTCTTTTACTAGTGTTTTTCAGCCTTCTTTAACGTGTCAACAACAAATTTTGGTACCTCATAATGTCGTAAGATGCATTTAGTTTGCACCACCAATTAGATAGGTCCAACTTAGACATTTTTTTTCCAACTTTAGATTTCCACAAAATCTATTATGCACCATCCACACTAAATCTGACCCATACTCTCTCTCACTCTCTCTCTCTCTCTCATTTTCTCTTTTCTCTTTAGCAATAAAATCTGACCCATAAAATCCATCAATGTTAAAAATTAGATACATATAGAGCCTGTTTGTTATAGCTTTTTTAAGGAAAAAAATCACTTTTTAAAACAAAATAATCACTTTTAAAAATGTTGTATGTGTTTGTTACAGTTTTAAAAAAAAATAAAATCTAAAAAAAATCTAAAAACAGCTTCTAGGCCCCGTTTGGATTGGCTTATTTTGAGCTTATGTGGGCTTATCTACTCCCATAAGCTTTTTATAAAGGTGTTTGGTTAAATAAATAAAAATAGCTTATCATAGTTTCACAAGCTGCTTATGCCATATTTTAATAAGCCTAAATTTTCAGCTTACCCTCTGGCTTAACAAGGAGCTTATGAATTTATGTAACCTCTTTCGATTCTCTCTGGATCCACTTTTTCAAAACATATATTTTAATTATAATGTTAGTTATCTTTGGCGGTGCATGAGTAACAAAATTGCTATATACTTGTCTTACTAAATTAACACACGTAACAAAGTTTTTTTTTAAGGAAGATTTTTATCAATTTTTTGTTACGTAACAAAATGAAACCGAATAAAAAAACAAACTTAACTATTTACGAAACTTAACTATTCACCAAACTTAACAAAATGAAACTGAATAATAATATTTTTCTTATATGAATATTTTTTTGTCACGTAACTATTTACTTATCTAATGTTAATTTTGTTTTATATGAATATTGATTTTTTTTTAAGGACGAATATTGATTATATTATATATATAATTATAATTATAATTAATATATTATAATATTGTTTTTTACATCTTGATTAATTTTATCAAAAAAAATCTTGATAATTGTGGTTCGATTCTTTGATTTTTTTGTTAAACTAAAAATATTTAAAATTTCGATAATTGCTTATGTAATGTCACATCCAAACACTTCAATTTATGTAAGTACTTTTAGTGTACATATCCAAACATAAATAGCTTATCAAGTATAAGAGCTTATGATGTAAGCTCTAATGTTATAAGCCCTAATGCTATAAACATCTATATAAGTTGTTTATCCAAACGGGACCTTAATGAGAAATTGTTAAGCTTCTCAAAAATAGATTTTTTTAGAGGAGAGAGAAAATATGATTTAAAAAATTGAACCAACTTTGTTACAAAAAAATCTCTTTTATATAGTTGTATCCAAACAAATTAATAAATTATTTGTTTTAAGAAAATGATTTTTATTACGGTAAATAAATGCAAAATAGATTCTGATTTTTCATAAAATCTCTAAAATATAATCTCTAGATTATTTCATGTCTAAAACATTTTTATTTTAATCCGTAACAAACGGACCCAAAATCACACCAAGTTGGACTTATCTTTCAATTAATGGATTAGAGTTGGACCTATATGTTTAAAATCTCAAATTGGATCTGGAAATTCTCAAATTAGAGTTTCGGCTGAACATTGTTGTGAGGGATGAAAGTAGCTTTCCGGCGGCAAGTTTTCTTCTATCTATGTTCATCTCGAGTTTCGTTTCGTTGGCTGCTCTTAACCTCCAGCTTTAGTATCTTTTGCATTGAAAATCAACTATCTCTGCAACAAGAACTCTGACCCCATTTTAATTTTAATTGATGATTTTTAATAAAAAAAAATGTTTATTAAATTAGTTATTAGATATGTAACGATGCAAATCAGTTGTATTGCAGTAATTAATACTTTTCCGTTTTAAAATGAGTATCGTTTAAGATTTTTACACATATATTAAGAAATGCAATAATTAAAAGAAAGAGAGATCTTATTTTACAAAATTATCCTAATAAACTATTGGTTTGTTTTTCATTAAAGAAAAAATAATACTTTGGAAGTAGTGTATATAGTATTAATTGAAGGGTACAAATGAAAAGAAAAAGTTATGATTGCATTGAAAATTGAAAGTGACATTTATTTTAAAATAATTTTTTTGTTTTGTTTAAACGACACTCATTTTAAAACAGATAAATGTTGATTTTCCTCTATTGTCTCAACGGTGTTGGTGGCATATGAAGAAACAAATGAAGATAATAAATGTCGTTTTTCATTAGTTTTGACTTTGAAAAAGTTTATGGTCTGATAAAGGAATATAAGAAGAAGAAGAAGAAATGATTTTGTTGGATTAAATTTAACGTGGATAGACCATGGTAAGATTTGGTGGGTATGTTTAATCTAAGGGTCTTGCTAACAAGTATCATAAAGACATTGTTTAAGAAACCTATAAAAAGAATTTGTTTTGAAAATATAAGTCAAACATATATAAAAGTCATAATTACACAATTTCCAATGTAAAAGTTACTACTTCTAAATGCTTAAACAATGTTTTAAGGACACTTGTTAGCATTTTCCTTAATGTAATTATAGAAAAAAGTGATATAAGTTGGACCAATCTAATTGGTGGTCCAAACTATAGTTACCCTGATGTCGTAATTCATATTTTAACTTTACACTTTGAGATTTTTCATATTAATTCCATTATCACTCAATGGATTTCAACTATTTGTAGCGAGTACGATTGAACTTGTGGGAAATACTTTTTTTTCCGTTCATCTCACATATTTTACACTCATGTGATCGAACCATCTCTCACCTTGTACCTTATTTCAACTCTTCCACAACCAATCGTAGTCCACAAGCGAAGGTCTATGTTCATTTGACTTCTCCTCCATCAATTGGTACAACTCTACAATTTATGGTTAAAAAATAAAAATGAGAACATAGTAAAAAAGGACAATTTTGAAGTTGGTTCAAGGAGACTTAACTTAAATCATAAATTAGTTGGGTAGATAAAGTATCAAACATTCACATTGAAGATTTTGGATAAATTTAATAACGAATAAATTGATGATTTTGTAAGGGTACTAGGAAGATGTTGATGTGTTTCACACAAATCGGAGTTTCGTTCGATATGTTTCACACAACATATTTGAATTGTGGACAAATTCAGAAAAAGTTTATTGGACACCTAATTTGCATTGGAATCTTTTTTTTTTTCTTTTCCATCAACACTGCTACCTCTCTTCGTTCATGCCTCTTCAGTTTCTTTTGAAGTGATGCTACAGTAACCACTTTTTTTCTTTTATTTGAACTAGTAATTAATGTTAATCACTAGTTCAAATAAATATGCAAGAATAATCACTACAAATACACATACGCATAAAAGTAATCATAATATTACTGAGATATACAAGTTTAATCTTTTTTAATAAAGAGAAAAGTTGTTCCGTTTTATTATGAAAATGTTTCATATTGTGATCCTTCCAAATAATAAAAAGAACTGAAATTCAAATTATGTTAAAAGTCAAACGAGACTTGTTGGAGAAGCCATCAAGACCTCCAAACTGAGTAAAATGCTCAATTAACGAACCATGGGTAAAATGCTCAAATGGTATTGATCATCCATCATGCCCTAAGTAGCCGTGCATAAAGAATCATTGTAATCCAAAATGTTTCTCCTAAACATATTTATTTTTGTTGTTAATATATTCAGGAACAAACGCCAAATAAAAATATTAACCTTAAGTGGAATTTGCTTAAGTCACAGAACATGATTAAAACATTCAAAGTAGAAGTCCCATCCCCCACCCATCAAATAATATTATCCAACATCCACCTATCATCTAACAAACCACCCTCCATTTGAATGTGATGCAAGTGTTGCAACCACACTGAACAACCACCCTCCTATCGTCAATTCTTCCACATTATTCAAGAGGAGTTTTCTTTGAGCAAGCAAGGCATCATTCTCATTGGTATCAAGCTCTAAGATACCACCCTTATTTGAGTGATTCCTTCTGGTCATCTATCTCCATGGACTTGATGAGCTTAATGGTATATATCCACAACATTTTTTGACATAAGAGAACCACATGTTGTTGCATTAAGTAGGAGTTTTGGTTGTTGATGGAGACCGCTTCTGAAAATGCGAATTTGACTAATATCGTCAAATAATTCATATCATGGGCACTTGTAAAGCATTGACTTGAATCGCTCTTATGCCTCGCAAAGAGTCTCATTGGAACCTTTGGTGAAGAAAATTATGGATGTCTTGGCATCTCGAATTATGCTTTGAGGAAAAAATCTTCTAATTAACTTGTCCTCTAAAGTGTTCGAATTAGTCAAAGTGGTCATTGGTTGATCAAGGCACCAATTTTTGGCTCGTGGAATGACTGAATAACAAAAAAGCATCATGTGCAAGTTATCTTCTTCGCTCTCAGAGCTCCTGGACTTTCAGAAATCTCATAGATATTCATCGAGTGATTGATGGGATCTTCATGTGGTCGTTCCATTGAATGGATTAGAGTGCATAAGTTTAATAACTCTCATCTTGATCTCGATCTGACATCATACGGTTATTGTTCATCATTGGAGTTGGATTTTCCTCGTGGTTTGTCATGTTGGTGTTTGTTGTTCAGGAAAATTTCTCAGCTATGGCTTGAAGAGAAGCTTGCTTCTTCTTCATTTTTCTTGCCATGTTAACGTTGTTCCTCCTTGTTGTGTGTTGCATCTCTGTATCGTAATACAACTGATTTGCTGTAGTCTTACCTTGTATAAATGAAACTCAAACAAACTATACCAACAATCAGTATTCAAGTGTGTTTCAAAAGAAAATAAAAAAAATGAAAGTAAAAAAAAAAATTACAAGTTTTGGTGTGTTTGCTCGGTGAGCTTATGGCCACCCAACGAATTACACAAACCTGAGAAAAGTTTCTAAATACAGAGACAAAGTTTAATGGGTTTCATTCTTAAGTTTGCAGAGTTTCTAAATCAAATTTCAAGGAAAATAGTTTTGGTAACAATCTGATAACTAAGAGATTGGAAGAATAGAGAAAGTCGTGTCGGGATCGTTTAATGGTTACTCTTAATTGATTGAATACTTTATATGCTTCAAATATAACTCCACCTAACCCTCATCGTATATTTTCATGTATGAAAAACGACATGAAATCCATTGTATCAATCAACTTCTAATGCTAAGCAAAATAGTTGATTGATTTGATGGCATATGACCAAATAGTTTAAATTTGAATATAAACCTAACCCTATGTCTATCAATTAGCATCTATACATGATTTAAACCATACCCCTTAGGTAACAAGTTGATGTCTCACACTTAATTACTAACTCAAAATATCGTTTGTGGATTGAACATCAACAAAATCATTAAGAACAAATTTAACACAAAGATTGTATTACTAAAATTGCTAACATCTAATCCCTAGGACAAAGAGAGTTTAGTTACCCATGAGTGGAATAACTAACAAAGAAGAGATGGATTATGATGGTGAAGCATCCACAACCTTGAACCAAGCTCCAAAGCTTCCTACTGGTGGAACTCAGATTCTCTCTCTCTTCCTCTCCCTAATTCTTACTTAGGAACTCAAACTTTTGACATAAATTTTAATTACAAGCCTATTTATATAAGTAAATAAATTGTTTGTTCAGTGGGCAAATTATCATGCTCGCCCAGAGAATCGAGCTCTCTTCCCTTTAAGGGAAAAGCTAGCTGGTCTGCATGAATCACTAAATCTACATAGTTCACTTGGTGAATTGTTGCCCATCCAACGAAGGTGCTCTAGATTTTCTCGGTGGAATGCTCTAAAATTGCTTGTTTCACATCACCTTTCTTCGTCTAGCGAATGTACTTGCGCCTAAATTCATTGATTTCTTTTCATCTTGTCAAAAACCTACAAAAAGTGTTAGGAAATAGATCATAGTAGCATTTTGGCCTATAATTATAATAAAATTCGTATTTACATTAATTTATGGATTTTTCTCTTAGATAACTTGTAAAACAAGTTAATAAGTATTAATAAAAATAATCTAAATTTAATTAGCTCTTATCAATGAGTAAGAAATTTACATAATACAATAAGTATTAATATACTAGAAAATTTATATGAAGCATCGTTAAATGATATAAATGATTATTTATTTATCCTAATTGGAATTAGATTGATGCAATATTTTGAAGGTTAAATCAATATAATTATGTTATACATAATGAACATGTTTGTCAATTACGTATTAAATGATTGATTATGCCAAGTTACATCCATAATGGATGATAATGAAGTTTATATATAAGTAGAATTGCATCCATGTTTCTTAAATTGACTGATTATGAAACTGACATTATAGTAAGTGAGTTAAACATGAATTCACCCTAGATAAAGTGAATCTAAACGAAGGAATGTGTGGCATATAGAAGTAGGGCACCACGTTCAATGCTTAATTACGTCCATAGTATGAAACCAACATGGTAGGCTGACGACGATATCCATCAAGATCTCGATGATCGATTGTTGGTTATATCTAAGACATTAATTTGCTCATGATTAAGGACTTGGATGATTAACAACATGCGCTACATAAGCAATATCAAGTCTAGTGACAACATTGCACCAAGATACAAACAAGAGTACAATACAAAGTGAAATATAGTACGTACATAATTCACATTCATCTCAAGAGGACTATCTAGTCCTCAAGTATCAGAGAGGCAGGCTTACTCAATAATGTTATGGTAATGTACTTGGACTGTGAGAGAAGATAACATCTAGTGTAGCAAGAAACTTTAATCCCTAAGAAGTAACGAAAAGTATATAATTCCTTCATTGCAAAATAATTGGATGACCGTAAACCCTAAACATGTCTTCAATATATAATGAAAGAATACTGCACCCATGGAAAGTGCATATTAGAAACAAAATAAAGTCATGATCACCATAACGGAACCCAAGTCACATAATTATAGTATAAAATTCATGAATCCATGTTCGAGGAGCTTGTTCAAGACCATAGAGAGGTTCCTCCTCTTGAAGATCACCATTCAAAAAGAATTTTTTTTGACATCCATTAGAAAAAGTTCTTCATAATATTTCATGCTATATTGTTGATGAAAATCTATTAGGAACACCATGAGTTTTGTACCTCTCACTTGATCCGTCATACTTGATTTGGATCTTGTATACATACTTGACGAGATCCAATTTTAAGTATGTCAAGTAGCGTTGTTTTATCTTCAAGAAAGAAGGGTGAATATTAACTCTTTGAGATTACAAAAAGTATATGCTAAATCTACATTAGTTATCAGTTTATGATTTATTGAATGAGGCACCTTAAAGCTATTGAATTTAATTTAAATGGTAAAAGGTAAAATTGTTGATCAAATAATACGTTTATTTAATTAATTAAGGTAAATGATGATGACTATATTGGAATGATAACATAGATTGGAATGACTAGAACTAGATGGTATACATGAAAGTGAGAGGATGACTGTGGGGCCGTTTGTTTCGGTTTTTTTTATTTTTTTATTTTTTACTTTTTTTCTTAAAAAAATCACTTTTTTCATTTTTAAGTGTTTGTTTATGATTTTTAGAAAAACCATTTTATCAAAAAAAATCTATTTTAACCTTAAAATGAAAAGTTATTAGGATTAGCTTTTATTAAAATCTATTTTTTTAACAACAAGGAGATAACACATGTACATGTTAGAACTTATTTTTTTTAAAATTGGATTTTTATGGATAGTCGACAAACACAGATAACTTCAGATTTTTTTTTAAATCTCTAAATTCTTTTGACACAAAATCTACTTTTTTTTAAAGCTTAAACAAACGCACCTATATTTGTATTGTATCCTAATTTGCATTTTATTTTATGTAATAGTTATGAAATCAAAGAAGTCTCCACATATGTGAAACTCTCATTGGCCAAAATGCTAAGTAAGCAGGGATGCAAATTTATATCTATGAGTGGGGATTTCACAGAGACTTTTCCATTTAGAGTCTGCGAGTGGGGATATTTCCCTTGGAGGCATGAGAATGAGGATCATTCTGTTACCTTAAAGATTCTTTATCATTGATAATATTACCACAACATTCTTTTATGAATGTAAAAATTAATGTCAACCAATAAAATATCTTTTGGTATTTTTTAAATAAAAAAATAAATAATTTAAAACAAAATAACTCATCACATCACTCTATTCCTATGCATTTTTCTCAAAAAATCCCAAGTAGTTTGAAATTCATCCTAAAATTAATATAAAAATTACATTGTTTTAATGTTCGTTAGTCCCCTCACAAATGGGGACAAGAGATAAAATCATCCCACAATGGAAAAACAAGGAGACGAATGGAGGACAATTTGGAGTAAGGGTCATCTCAATTTGGCAAAATAAATGGAGTATACAATTTAGAGAGAGATAAACACGTAAAATGGTTACTGGGTCCTACTATTAAGTGAGTCATGCCGTTATTAATTAGTTTTTACTTTTATTGTGTCTCTATCTCTCCAAATGGACGAAATGGAGGGGTTGAAATCTTCTCCATTTATTAAAATAAATGGATATTGCAATTAGGAAAGAGATAGACACAAAAAATAGATGGTGGGTCCAATCATTAAATAGGTCTCACCATCATTAATTATTTTCAAGATATTTTGTGTCTATATCTCACCAAATTGAAGAAATGGAGAAAATATTAAATGGAGAAGATTTTAACTCGAAATGGAGATGATAATAAATACATAGGATCTTAACTCTTTGAGGGTGAGTCAACAACACATTCAATTTTGTAAATTTCACAATGTAATTTGAAAATCCAACACAATAAGTCGAGTCAAGATCCTCTTCATTTACAATTGTCTTCATTTCTTCCATTTGAAGAGATAAAGACACAAAAAATCTTGAAAAAATTATAAAGTAATTAATGATGGGTGACCCATTTAATTAAATATCCACTATATCTTTTTTGTGTTTATCTCTCTCCAAATTGTATCTTCTATTTATTTTGACAAATGAAGAGGACATTTACTCCAATAATCTCTATTGAATTTATTGATTGACGATCATCAACTTTGGAAAAGTAAATATAACTTCAAAAAATAAAAGTCAACATATTTAAAGCAAACATGCACATAGACCAACTTTAAAATACATAAACTATTTGATAGAAAAGACAATAAAAACTAAACGATGACAAATAAGACTCTAAAAATACTACATATTCCATTTGAATTAAAATATAAGAAAAAATGGTTTAACAATGTAAATGTATTTAGTCCAAAATTTAGATCAAATACATTTGACTTTTTTAAATATGTTTTGCTGATGTTTTATTCTAGACGGTGTAAAAGATGACACTTTTCAAAGAAGTTATGAATTACATTGACCAAAGGCTACTTGGGGATAAGCCTTGGGCACTTCTACTCTTTTTCATTCATAGGATCAACCCCATTTCCAACCCATATTGGGCTTGGGTTTAGGTTTGACTTGATTCGATCCTCTCGTCGACTTCTTTTCGGTAATCACTAATAAGCAACGATAGATCTTCGAGATCATTCTCGCTCACATTTCCATCAAATTCACCCGTATAAATGAATTCACCAAGTAAATCATTCATTTTCTTCTTCTTGGACTTGCCCTTTAGTTTCTTTAACTTCTCTTTGGATTTCATTATGGATTGGCTCAAAAAACCCTCATGATCCAGCATTCCTTTTCTTTGTTCCGATTCAGGAAAACTCCTAAACTTGTCCAACACCATTTGGACTCCTTTTTTTGATGGATAAACCGTTGCTCCATCATTGTTTTCATCATAGATTATACCACATGCATCAATTCCACAGAGGGTGGTGATTTCATTAATCTTCTTAGTTATACCTGTTGAAAAACGCAACAAAACCCGTGAGAGAGTTGAGAGAAATGTGAAACTGAAAAAATTTATATTATAACTAGCATGATCTTACAATATTGTGAAAATAACAATAATTTCAATGGTCTATATAACTAGTATGTTATTATGGTTGCAACAACATTTGCTTATGTTTTCATGATATCAACAAAACAAAAAATAACAAACATCAAATAACTATATTCATATTGATAAATTCCTAATGGTTATGCAGTCAACTTTCATATTTTTAGTATCCATGGTAGTGATCAGAAAACTGAAAGAAATGAACAAAAAAAAAAATTCATAATAATAAATTTGTATGATATGAGTGTTCTTTATAGAACTAAAGGAGAAATTTGGTATCTAACCATGCTTCCTTTTGTTGAATGTTGTCTTCCTCTTCAAGTCATCAGCTATGTAGTCAACTTTCATATTTTTATCCGCCATGTTAGTGATTAGAAAACTGAAAGAAATGAACAAGAAAGAAATTGAAAAATATGATGTTTATTATGCCTTTCTTAGTACTACGGTCATACTATTTATATAGACATACTCCCTCAGGTCTCAAATATAAGGGAAAAAAATTTGTTTTAGGTTCATTGAATAATTAATGTATCTGCTTTACAATGTAGACTAGATACATTAACTACTCAATGAATCTAAAAAAGGAATCTTTTCTTATATTTGAGATCGGAGGGAGTATGTTTGATACAATTGAGTTGAATTTATAGCAAGTCTTATGAGTATACTACCTATGTCCCTAATTATAGAAGCCTTTTGTAAAAATTACGGAGATTAAGAAAGTTGGTTGTAGTATTAAATTTTCATATAATTACTATTGTTTTTACAATTTTATCCTTAAGAGAGAGAGTTAATTTATGTTTTCAACACAATATTTATTGTTGATTGAAGAAAAAGATGCAAAATAAATAAGGGTATGTTGGTAAAGAAATAATTAATGTATTAGGAAATACCAAAGGGGTCTTATAAAAAGGGAAAAAAAAATTCTGAAAAGGGTCTTATAATTAGGGACGAAGGTAGTAATTTATTAAGAGAGATATTCAACCACTACCTTAACTATTCTATCTAAAACACACACAAAATATTCACATTTATGGAGTCATCGAAACGGCTCACGCAATAAAATAATAAATGAACTGAGAAATGTCAACATGACTTACTACTCTGTCACTTTTTAAAGGAAATGTCAAACATTAATAGTAAGTTTTTATAAAAATCTATGTAACCAATGCATTGAAATTTATGAGTATTCATTTTTTTAAGGAATACTTTCCACATTTGAGAACCTTAAAAAGTATTTTAGAGACACTCGTTAACATGTGCAAATTTGCACATGATAGAAAAATCCTTTTATAAATACTATTTGCCATAGCAGTAATGGTCTTAGCAGTAACGGTCTTCACTCCAAACTATTTGCCTGCCTTGTAACCCTTTTACAAAATGAAATAAGTGCACATTTGAGATCCTTAAAAAGTATTCTAGAGACACTCGTTAACAAAACCTTTTTATAAATACTATTTGCGTACCATAATAAAATTAGAAGACGTGGTCTTGTAAAATTTAGAGATAAACTTTTCATCTTTTCGGGAATAGTTGTAAAATAACCGCTAGAGTCATTTTAATTTTTGTTGCCGGTGTGAGTCATTTTAATTAATAATAATTAATAATACGCTTACCATAATAAAATTTGTCAGTTTTCAAAAAATTTAAGAAAAATTATTTTTGTTTTACAAGACACCTAGTGTAATTATTAGTTTTAGAAAAGGGTCATGCTAACCGGTGGTTAAGTATAAAAAAAAGAAATTCTTACTAAAAAATGAATTTTTTTTAACTTATTTATGCATTAAATACACAACTTTCAATGCAATAATTATTATATAATTTTCTTTTTTAATATCCTTAACCAATGCCCTAGGAACACCGGTTAGCATTTAATACTCATATACTTCCTCCGTTTTAAAATGAGTGTCATTTTAACCTAAAAAAGTTGTTTCAAAATGAATGTCACTTTCAATTTTCAATGCAATAATAACTTTTTCTTTTTCAATTGTACAATTCAATTAATACTATATACACTACTTCCAAAGTAATCTTTTTTCTTTAATGAAAAACAAATCAATAGTTGATTACGATAATTTGGTAAAATAACATCTCTCTTTCTTTTAATTAATGTATTTCTTAATATATGTGTAAAAACCTTAAACGACACTCATTTTGAAACGGATGAATTATTAATTACCGAAATACAACTGATTTGCACCGGTTAGCATGACCCTATTAATAATGATACTTTTACAACTATCCGAGTGAGATTTGAGCTCAGACACATGAGGCTACAAATTTAAGCTCTATATCTTTTTAGGGTCATGTTAACTTGTGTTCTAGTGACACATGTTAAAGAACCTAAAAAGAGCAATTTTACATTGAAAAATATGATATTTTAACTCTTAAGAAGTTGAATGCACGACTTTTGATATGTATATTTCTATAATGAGTTCCTTAAAATGTGCTCTTGAGGACACAAGTTAACATTTTCTATCTTTTGATCAGGGGAAATTTAAGCTCTTTACACTGAGCTGAAATCTTGACTCTCTATGACTAATTAGTGTTGTTAGTTAGGTATTACTTTCGTCCCTAATTATAGGACCCTTTTGGTCAAATCACAAGATTTAAAAAATTGATAATAGTATTATATTTGTTTGTAATTACCGTTGTTTTTATAATTTAATCCTTAAAAAAAATAGTTTTTGTTTTCAACATAGTATTTATTGTTAATTGAAGAAAAAAATGTAAAATAAATAGGAGTATATTGGTAAAGAAAAATAAATGTAGTTGGAAATGTCAAATGAGTCTTATAAAAAGAGACAAAATTAATAAATGTATCTACTAAGTACTAATATATTTGAAATTTGACTTTGTAATTTCAAGGGACAAAATTTACGAGAGACAATTGTAATTTGACCAATAATGTCACTACTACAGTAGTAATCAATTTTACCCTTCAAAAATGTAATATTTTAATTTTAAATATTTATACATTTAATAGTGACATTGAATTCTTTTTAACTTATTACAAACTTATAAAATTTACTTTAAATTTGAACTGATAAGTGCATTGAATTTCTTTTGGTCAGGTCAATAAAGTTTACCAACTACATTAAGTGACATTGAATTTAACTTAAGACTCATTTGACATTTCCAAATAATGAGTCTTAAGTTAAATTAAGTGAAATTTGAATTGATAAGTGCATTGAATTCCTTTTCAACATCTTCTATTTGTCTGGTCAATTTCACTTACTCATAAAGTGTATATATATATTGTCGCGTCATTTTTTGGAGGTCAAGGCTATTTAATTAGCTTTTGACTCGCTAATTTGTTTCACGACTGAACATTTAATTTTTAAGAGAAAAAGGGGAAAAAAGTTCCAAAACACCCCTTTGAAAAAGATTTGGGGTTCGGGGGTTAGTTACGTAAAAGGAAGGTGTTAGCACCCTTTACGTCCGTAGTACTCTACGGGAACCTCTTGGTTTTATTTAATTAATTGTGCTATAAACTTGCTTGCTCAAAAAAAATGGAATTTAAAATGATGAAACAAAGAAAAAAGTTTGAAATGATAAAAGAAAAAAAAGACTTATTTATCTATGTGTTTTATTGATTTGGAAGGACGAGTGTCCTTTGCCTACGTATCCGTGAGGGATCAAAACCTCGTAGTTCGGGGTTGAAATTGACGTTTGATTTGTTTTTGTGTTTTTTAGTTTTGAAAATGGTTTTA
>Ga0228711_1008330_pt1 | contig 14603 bp, 9 predicted proteins | sample MedpolnodulmetaG_2_FD_177996 | JGI IMG/M metagenome (GOLD analysis project Ga0228711, IMG submission 177996) | Root nodule microbial communities from Medicago polymorpha collected in Santa Monica, California, United States - brown nodules | ecosystem: Host-associated > Plants > Roots > Nodule...
AAAAAAAGACAATGGTTCACCACCAAAAAAAATATCTTCACCAACAAAAAAAAACTGTTTTAATTCATCTAGTAAAAATACCTTCCATTGTTACTTTTAATTTTTATATAAAGTATAAACACTTAATATTTGTCAACAAAAACCAAAGTATAAACATATAAATGAAAATTTATTCATTTTCATTTATATGTAAGTGGTAAATCATAATTTCCACAAACATATAAATGAAAATAAATATAAACTAAAGTAGAGGAAATGATCACTTTGATACCTGATTCTGCACCTCGCTGTTAAAAAGGTCATTGACTCAGGATTAAATACAAAGTAGTCCTTGAATGTGCACTTCCGTTATCACTTTAGTCCATGACGTTAAACAATTTTGTTAACTGATTATGTGACAAAAGTTTTATCTTAACAAAGAGTATGAGGTGTCGCATAAACTAAAGTGAAAATATAAAATTGTCACTTTGGCCCCTGAACTGAAAATCAATATCCTTGAACCGAAAATCAATATCCCTAAACTCGTCCCAACAAAATGTTGCTCTTCGCCAAGAACAGAGTATCTTCCTCAATGAAACTGTTATGTGGTTGCAGGAGACATTCTGTTAGGTCCCTGACTGTGCATACTTACTATCAGTTAGGTCTTTGACAGTAAACACTTACTATCACTAAGGTCTTTGACAGGAAACAATTACATCTTTGACAGGAAACAATTACAGACACAAAGTATGCCTACTATGATCCTATTTTATATCAATTTATCAATTCTAGCAATATGAAGAATTGTTTCAGGCTTTCAGATCTGGTTATGAATCACATTTTCCCAAATTTTGTATTTGTATATCTTGAATTCCTTAATACTTTCTTCTTTTTAATCGCAATGTTAACTTCAAATTATACTATTTCATTTTTAAGAAAGATTATTAGCTTCAACAAATACATATTCACTTAAACTTCAATTGATTATTTACAAATATTGTCTTAGTATATTTATCCAAGCATGTGCATTTCTGCAGTATGATTGCAGAACAGAAACTTAAGTCACTTGATTCAGTATTTGTTTTTAGGCTTAATTACACTTTTGGTCCTCGCATTTTGACCAGCTTACGAAAATGGTCCTGTCTCTTTCAAATCGAACAAAATCGTCCCTAAACTATATGCTTTTTGCAGTTTTAGTCCTACCTCCGATTTACAACTCCAGAAATGCAGAGAAATGACAGTTTTAGACCTACCCCTATGTTCAACCATGAAATAAACAAGGAATAAAGCATGTGGGTACAAGGAATCCACTTTATTCAACACACTAAGCAAAAAACCCTAATTTCTAAGATATGTTTCAAATTAAGGTTTTTTTTAGTTAGTGTGCTGAATAGAGTGGATTCCTTGTACCCACATGCTTTATTCCTTGTTTATTTCATGGTTGAGCATAGGGGGTAGGTCTAAAACTGCCTAAAATTGTCATTTCTCTGCAAAAAAAAATGATAGTTTAGGATAGTTTCGTTCGATTTGAAAGAGGCAGAACCATTTTCGTGAGCTGGTCAAAATGCGAGGACCAAAAGTGTAATTAAGCCTTGTTTTTATATGAACTATTATAATAATCTCTAATATAACGTCAAACCTCTTATGTGAATGGTTAGGTAATATTTAACATTTGCTGTCATATTTTTAGGCATGTTGTGTGTTCATGGAATAGCAACCATTGCATGGAAGCATGATAAATGTTGTAGGCGTGAATAACAACCATTTAATGGAAGCATGACAAATGTCGTGTGCCCGTAAGTGTTTACTATCAGGGACCTTAGTGACAGTAAGTGTTTACTGTCAGGGACCTAACTGATAGTAAGCATGCATAGTCAGAGACCTAACAACAAGCCTCCCATAACCACATAACAACTTCATTGAGGAAGATGACACATTTTTTGACGAAGAGCAACACTTTGTTAGTACGAGTTTGGGATATTGATTTTCGGTTCACAAATATTGATTTTCGATTCATGGATCAAAGTGACAATTTTCTACTTTCACTTTAATCTATGTGACACCTCATACTTTTTGTCAGTATAAAACTTTTGTCACGTCATCAATTAACATAATTATTTAATGTCAGAGATTAAAGTGATAACAGAAGTGCACGTTCATTGACTACTTTGTTTTTAATTCTGAGTCAAGTGACTTTTGTGACAACAAGGTGCAAACTTACAACCAAAGTGACAATTTTGCTCACTTAAAATTCAATGAATAAAATTTAGAGTAATGATATTTGAACAACCATTTGATGACAACTTTTGTGACAACCTACCTTTTCTCTCTTCTTATTGGTCAAAGATAAGAGAGAAAAAAGAAAGAGAGAGAATAAAAACATAATGTGAGAGTATGAAAGAGAAGGTTGTACAAAAGTTGTCACAAAAATGAATCTACGTAGTATTATCCAAAGATAGACATGACATTTTGAAGAAGTTGTATCTTTGTCTGTGAGCGCTAGGGACTAAAGATTATCTCCTCCGTTCCACACAGCAAACACTATCTGGTCATATCCAACACAACACTCACATTTGAACTCTCAAAATCAACCATGTCCAACAAATTGTTTCTCTCCCAGAATCTTGTTTTCGGCGTCATCATAACAAAATCAACAACCTCAAAATTCAACAACCACTTGTCATTCCCATTTTCACTCAAATGCAGCACCGCAAAATCTGAATCAGTACCAATCACACAACCATTTGCTGTATCCTACCTTATCAACAATTTTGATTTCTCAACTGAATCAGCTTTCAAAGCTTTCAACCACAAGCAGGTTCGTTTCAATACCCCAGATAAGCCTGATTCAGTCATCACCTTCTTAGAAAACCACGGTTTTTCACACGACAACATACGCATCATGATCACAAAAGACCCTTGGTTGCTTTCATCACAACCCCACAAAAGGTTATTGCCAAAGTTTCAATTTTTTCTATCCAAAGGTGCTTCTTCCTCTGATATTGTTTCATTGTTAACTTCAAATCCTGTAATTTTACAAAGTAGTTTGGAGAAACGAATAATCCCTCTTTTTGAATTATTAAGTAGGTTCTTGAAAACCAACAAGGATGTCATTGTTTGCTTAATTCAATATTGGACTGCATTTATTACTAATCCCTATCACCTTATTGTGGCTAATATCAATTTGATGACTGATTTTGGAGTTTCTGATTCTACCATTGCTAGATTGCTTCGAACAAGGCCATCAGTATGTTGTTCAAATGATTTGATTAAGTCATTAGAGGAAGTTAAGGGTTTAGGGTTTGACCCTTCAACGGCTGCTTTTGGGACTGCTTTGATAGCCAAGAAATGTTTGAGTAAAATACTTTGGGATAAGAAAGTTGACGTCTTTAAGAAATGGGGTTGGTCTGATGAAGTTGTTATTCGAGTATTTAGGCGTCAGCCGAATTTGATGTTGACTTCAATTGATAAGATTAATTTGGTGATGAGTTTTTGGGTTAATCAAATGGGTTGGGATTCCTTGGCACTTACTAAATGTCCACTTATGTTTTCTTATAGTTTACCTAAAAGGATCATTCCAAGGGCCTCAGTTCTGCAATTTCTTTTGATGAAAGGTTTGCGAGAAAAGGATGCGAGCATAGTTAGACTATTTGCTTGTTCTGAGAGTATGTTCTTGAACAAGTTTGTTTTCAGCTTTAAGGAGGAGTCTGATTATCTCTTCAAGCTATATGACGAAAAAATGAAACTTGCAAATGCAACGGAGAACAATGTGATGCCATCCACCAAATGTGTAATGTATTGATCTTCTTTTGTAATCTATCCTTAGCTTATTCCTTCTTTGATTTGTAGTACTTATTATTTCTAGGACAGGATAAGCAGTTAGTATTGTTGGATTGTTTCATTTGCTAATTTGAACTACTGTTGGGATTGTTATCATTAGTTTTAGTCGCAATTTTGATGTATGAGTCTTGTACATGTGAAAGTTCAAATGGTCTTGCATTTGTTCACGGAATGCTTGTCTCATGATATCAGGTTTTCCCTTGTTTATTTGGCCCAAGAATCCATAGTAGATACAAATTTTATTGCAGCTTCTCACAGTTTCATGATTAAAACATTCAGCTTTAGACTTGTAAAAGTATCTTTTAACTACTTTTCCTTTTGTTCTCTACACATTGTCATTTTAGGGGGCCTTCTATCTGTTAAGGGTGTGTTTGGAAGGAGGGTTTAGGAGGGGAAGGGAGGGTTTACTTTTCATTTTTAAATTACGGACACTAGGAAATGTTTTTTAAAAAGTTAACATATTAACATGATAAACGATCATATAATACGTCAATCACACTTAATTTATTTTAAAAAAACATGTCATATAGTCCGTAATTTAAAAAAGAAAAGTAGACCCTCTCCTCCCTTCCCCTCCTAAACCCTCAATCCAAACACACCATAAGATTTAAGGGAGTTACTATTGCATACTGCTTACATAATCCTACTCCTATGCAATGAGATTAAACAGATTTGGCCTTTTTTGAACAAAAAAAAAATTTGCTCTCCTGGTTTACTGTTTTTTCATTTTCTATATTGGAAAAATATTATATGTTCTTATATTTACTTTCCTTAGTTCGTTAAAGAAAAATAATCATAGAGGTTAATGGTGAATGTGTCAACGTAGTCACTTGTCGGAGTCATCGAACAATCTTTCCCTTGGTAGAAGAAACTGATGGGGATAATCCCTGATGCGGTTCTTCTGCAGCGATGAAAAACATTTGCATTAGTTTCTATATAATCTGCACAAGAACGTCAGAACGTTGTAAAACAATTTCACTAACTTAACTTTTTCAAGTAAACCACTTGAGAATTAATTTTAAGTTGCAGGTTAATTTTTAAAGGGTCACAATTCAAACTCCCCTTTCTTGTGACTATTTTATTTACTTCAATCTTATCTTATTACAAAAGTGGAGAAAACAATTTTTAATTTTTCACATCGCTTCGCATGACCGTTAATTTTGTAAGGTTTTGGAGGGAAATCGAATTTTTAGGACCGATAAAAGGCATGTCATTATTAGAGACCACTTTATTGCTAAAACTTATTAGTATTTGAACTTGAGTCGCAACTTGAACTTGAGTCGCAACTAAAACGTTAAACTGTCAAATTCACAGGCTTATAAACAAAAAAACGAGAGAATAGCAAGTAAAATACATTTTTTAATTAGACGTCAATGTAAAGAAATAGAAGTATCCTTCACACTTGAACAAAATAATTAACACATAAACATTCGGAGTGGCAGTGTCTTCAAATTTCTTCGGTTTCTTCCTGTGATTCGTGACCACTTTATTCAGTTTAGTTGTTTGGCAGGCATGTTACAATCATCTTATTCATTCTGGAAGGTTATTTGGTTTGCGTGTGTGGGTTATTTGTTAGCATTTTTTTGACCGCGTAATAAACAAACAAACAAAAAAACAATTGGTACTTTTTTTTGGATGAGTGACCAAGATATTTTCCAATGCTTACATAACTCATCACCTCAACAAATATTACGAATTTCCTGGAGAACAATCAAATATTTCTAAAGCCCTCTAATCTATTACAAAGATCTAATCCATTAAACACATAACTCTTCATGGTTTTATACATTTGATAGTTCCATGTCAAATTGGTAGAGCAAAGTTGATAGTGTGACTCAATATGGAATATCGCTTATCTGAACTGCACTGCATATAGTGTATATATATTCTGCTTCCCGCATACAGATGTTGGAAAAAAGATGAACCGGAAGTGTGTTTAGTTCAGTGCATAATGAACCCGTTCAAGAAGCTGAACAACTTGGTTGACAGAATATTGTGGTAGGAGTGGCTTCAAACTTGGTTTTACCGCATCAAGTGGTTCCAAAGACAAAATGTTATTTTGCTGCATATTTGTCAGCTCGGGAAACTGTGTCAACATGTCCCCGTCAAGTATTTTTGGTGCTCCAACCTTATATAAAATACATGTAAGAAAAATAAATGACATGATGCAATATCGTTTAATCAATCAATCTGCATTTCTGAACAATGAATTCAATTAAAAAAGGAAAAAGATGAAAATGAATTATGATAAGATATAAAAGCCATGGCCTTCCCCTTCTGAAATGCTTTTCAGTATTTTTTAGAAAAGTTCAAAAAAATATTAAACTTGGAATCATATTTCATTCACCATATGAGCAACATGCAAAGAAGTAAGATATTGGGGTTGCGTAAAAACGTGAATAGCAAAGAAAATAGGAACAACTTCCATAAAATGAACTAAAAAGTTAAAGTAGGATTTCAAAATTATTACAAATTTTATACAACTGATAAAAATTTGAGGTAGAAAGATGTCACATTGTAGGGGAAACACACCAACATTGAACAATAAACTTGTAATCAAGTAATTAAAGTAGTGAAACTTTTAACAATACTTTTAATAGATATCATCAGTATTGAAAAACATTGAATGTCAAATTTGGACTTAATTCACTTCATAGTTCTTACTGGATTTTCACGGTTGCGAAACTCATTATGATCATTTCCAAGAACAGGTGCAGTCAAATGATGGACAGCAAGTCTTGCTTGCACAGCTTCTAAGAGCTCATATTCCTCTCTACAAAAGAAAAATTGGTTATATCAAACATGTCAAAATGCAAACCCTATCCAAAAGGACTGGGGTATTATCCTAGCACTGAACACATTATATGTCAAGCGCACACGTCTAAATATTGAAACAGAACAATATGGTTCTGTGGGGAAAAAAACCGTGGACATTTACCTTCCTGAAACAAAGCAAATGCACAGTTCATGAAATGGCACACTAATAGTTTGAAAGTGAACTGATTTTTTATTCATTAAAATGTTTAAAAGTTAGTCAATTTCTGTTGAGCTCTTTACCTCCCTCACCCCCATGGTCTAGATTTTGGAAATCGGCTAGGCATAGCCATAATTTGAAGACAATCAACACAATTTCACAAACGGATATCATTAGTTGCAATATATCAGCATATCCTACATTGTACATGCCTGAATTAGCCATGGCTTTGAATCTGGAAATATAGACTTCAAATTACTTGGAGTAAGGACTTTAGTAGAATGATCAAGACTCTGAGAGGTAATAAATATTGTATGCATCAAAATATTTCCATGTCATAAATCCTTTAAGAACATTCAACAAACAATTCTTGTCATTTATGATGAAGGGCTTGACTAACCAGAGGAAGGGGTGTGTAGGAAAGGGAGGTCCAATTCTGAAATGATTTTCCCAGCATAACGCTGGATGGCACTCTCGATGATATGTTAGCATAAAAATATATATTAAGAGAAGCAGCAACAACTAAAGCAAACTTTCAAGCCTGCACCAAACCATGAAAAAACAGATACAAAAAAACATGAAGTTCTAAGATAATATCCAGCTGATCAGCATAAAACAGGATTTCATCACATTTTAAAATACTGAAATAATGTTGGTAACTATCGAGTTAGGAGGCACAACATCCAAGCACGCTGAAAGTAGCTACACTGTTCTACAAGTACCATTTTAAATCACCAATCATAAAATTATAGCCAACACAAATACTATGAATGCCACACAATCTACAACCAAAAGTTGGATATGTTAAATCATGGTTTAATTGCTCTGTCATTGATATCCTCTTAACCGTTAAAATTGCAATAATGTTCTTTCAATTTCTTAGCAACCTGATTTATAGGCATTAAACATGGTTATGTCAAAGAAGACAAACTTGCTTATGGGATGCAAAATTGACTTGCTTAATATTATATATTTGATATGGCTTTTATTGGCACTCTAAAATGTAGGTCATGCATTGCATTTGCCATAACAAATGCTTTGAAAAAAAGTTAAATCATCCTGCACAAAAAAAATCAAGAATCAAGTCATATAGAGCAAATGAAAATCTTATCAATGTAACTCATAACTAAGTTTAAAAGAAAAAAGAATAAAACTGAACTTGCAAAGGTCTCATTAACGGAAATACTCTTTTACTCAGAGCCAACATTATAAAAAATCCTTAATAGTGAAATTAAAAGTCTTCTTGTAAAATTTATTTTACATATAAACATTAAGCGTGAGCAACGCAACACCTCAAAACAGATATAGCTCAGATTCATGTTCAAGACAAACCAATAGAATGATCTTAAAGAGCAAGAATTATAGCACCTTTATGTAGTAGATGTTATTGTCATCCTTCTACCTATATGTAGTAGATGTTCTTAGCAAAATAAGTTTCCATGAAACCCAAAATAAATAAATATTAAGCAAGAGGCGCACAACAAAGAAAAGAGAGAAAAAAACTTCCCCTAATCTTACTTTTTTAAAATCAAACCCCAGAAGCATCCATTATAAAGAAGCAAAATCAAGATCAGTCAACTTTTCAAGTCAAACATAATTCCATTAAAGTTTTGATAATTATAACCAAATAGATAGAATACTTGCAATGCTTTTATGCAAATTTTCCACTATAATGTCAGAAGTTAATAACTCATAAAAATTACAAATTAAAATGAGAAAAAGGATGTTATAGAAACAATTCACCTGTGATGAGTGAGTGCAAACTTTCTTCTCATTTCATATGCTTCTTCCAGTATAGTTCCATCCATAGTTCTTTTTGATATCTAAAATTCAAATCCAATGGATAATTAAGTGGTTAATTTCAATACGGAAAAATCAGTTCTGCGTATTACAAAGTTTAATTACTAAAAAGGGGAAGCTCTACAATAGGGGACCAATTTGTGCTTGTTTTGGAGATTTAAGGTGGTGGAGGAGCGGCTACTTGGGAACTGCCTTAAACAAAAGAAAGATGGACTTGTCTCTAACTGTCATGACCAAAAGTTGATTCAGATGGTTCTTAACATTAAATCAAATACACAAGCTTAAACAAAACCTCCCCTATTGACTTCATCGATCAATATGAATACACTTACCGTTTTTCTCATAAAACCAAACCCTCATAAACTTTAATTTCTATCAACAAAAAATTATGACTCTGCTAACTTGTCATGTTTCGAATGTGTCTTAAATGCACCAAGATAATCTTGAAAACCACCGTTACACATTATTCAATAAAGATTCAAATCAAACACATCCTAAAAATGTAGTTCATACAACCAAGAAGAGTACTTGAGACAATGCATCTGACATGTAGTAAAGTGGTTTATGTGCGGATTTATCAAATTTCCTAGCAGCATGGCAGTCTCTTATAGCCATATGAGCAGCGTTTTTCCACTTCCTCTGGATATCAAGGTAATTTCAAAATTCCATTCAATAAAATTGAAAAAGAAACCTGAACGGAGTAAAAAAAATATAAGCCGCAGTTTAGTAATATTAAGAACCTTTAGCAATAGTGCAGCACGAGTACACAAGCATTCATGTTTTAGTGCAGGTCCAATAATATGATTGTAGCCATTCAAAACTTCATTACATCCCTCGATTCCATAATAGGGTTTCCCCTCCTCCAATGACTTCTTAGCATATTTTATTAGTTTCCTACAGTTGTCAAGCTGTAAAAATGAAGTTAGTTAACAAAACACTATACAGAATTAAAGAAATGTTTATTACATCACAGACCTACATCATGCAAAATCAACTATAGATATATTTCCAAATTAATCATATGATACACCGCATACCTTGGCAGTGATGTTCTTTTTAGTGTGAAAACCATTTGTGAAGACATTGGAAACAAAAGGCTGTAATTCTACCCCATTAACAATTGGAGAGTAAGTCATCAGCTTTGAAACATCTCTTGAAGTATATTGCACATTGATGAAAATCTATACCACCAAAAAAGCAAAAACAAACACTTAAAAAACATAAACATTTAAACCAACCAATCCACTCAAAAACAACAAAAATGAATAAAACAATCTCAATTAAAAGTAAACAAAAGTAATAAATAGTTTCTAAAGTACATGAAATTGGTCATTTTAGTCAATTAAAGCTATTAATTTGCTCTAATAATCAATTTAAACTCAAATGAAACATAACCCTAATGAAATTCAACAACAATTAAACACCACAAGTGAGATAGATATAAGTATATGAATTCAAAATTTAAAATTTAAAATTCAACAGTGAAACACAAAATTAGGGCACAAAACTTGTGTGTTGCAACACCAAACCAAACAATTAGTAAAAACCCAAAATCATAAGCTAAAATTTCCAATTTCTTGTACCTACACTTCAGTTCCAACACTCATCCCCTGCTTCAATCTTTCCTACTTCTCCTTGCTGCCATGGATACACATGCTGCCACCATCAAAACCTAACCTTTAAAAAATTTCCCAAAAGAGAGAAGGAGAGGGAGGCTCTGCTATGGCAGAGGGAAAGTGTGAATTAAGCTGGTTGATTGTATATAATAGGTCCAAGGATCAAGATTAAGCACTTGCATGTTGTGGATTGTTAGAAAGGGAAAAGGTATTCTTTAACATTTGTCAAAAAATAAAATTGTTTTACGTTTATTTATCCATTCGGTTGTTAATAATACATATAATAATTCCCTAAAAAATATATATTTTGGTAATTGTCCATTATTATGTTTAATTGTTATTCCCTCAAAAAAAAATGTTTAATTGCTATATAAAGGTATAAACACTTAATATTGTAAAAAAAAAGTATTAACATCTAAATAAAAATAATCTCTCAAAAAAAAAAAAGAAATTAAATGAATAAAATTTAATATATATTACCCAAAGAGAGTTGCAACTTTACTTTGTCTCAAAAGATTTTTCACCATACAAGCTTATCTCCTCATTCCACAAAGCAAACACAATGTCACTACACAGCACCCACATTGAACTCTCAAAATCAACCATGTCCAACAAATTGTTTTTCTCCCAGAATCTTGTTTTTGGTGTCATCACAACAAAACCAACAACCTTAAAATTCAACAACCCCTTGTCATTCCCATTTTCACTCAAATGCAGCATCTCAACATCTGAATCAGTATCAATCACACAACCATTTGCTGTATCCTACCTTATCAACAATTTTGGTTTCTCAACTGAATCAGCTCTCAAAGCTTTCAACCTTAAGCTGGTTCGTTTCAATACCCCAGATAAGCCTGACTCAGTCATCAACTTCTTAAAAAACCATGGCTTTTCAAACTCCAACATACGCGTCATCATCAAAAAAGCACCTTGGTTACTTTCATCACTACCCCACAGAAGTTTATTGCCAAAGTTTCAATTTTTTCTATCCGATGACGCTTATTCCTCTGATATTATTCCATTGTTAGCTGCACGTCCTAGAATTTTACAAAGTAGCTTGGAGAATCGAATAATCCCTCTCTTTGAATTATTAAGTACGTACTTGAAAACCGACAAGGATATCATTGTTTGCTTAATTCGATATTGGAATATATTTCATAATAATCCCTATCACCTTATTGTGTCTAATATCAATTTGGTGACTGATTTTGGATTATCTGATATTACCATTGCTAGATTGCTTCGAAGAAGGCCATCTATATTTGGTTCAACTGATTTGATTAAGTCATTGAAGGAAGTTAAGGGTTTAGGGTTTGACCCTTCAACGACCGCTTTTGGGACTGCTTTGGTGACCAAGAAAGGCATGAGTACAATACTTTGGGATATGAAAGTTGACGTCTTTATAAAATGGGGTTGGTCTGATGAAGATGTTAGTCGAGTATTTAGGACTCAGCCTAGTTTGATGTTGACTTCAATTCGTAAGATTAATCTGTTGATGAATTTTTGGGTTAATCAAATGGGTTGGGATCCCATGGCACTTACTAATGCCCCACTTATGTTTTCTTTTAGTTTACCTAAAAGGATCATTCCAAGAGCCTCAGTTTTGCAATTTCTTTTGATGAAAGGTTTGCGAAAAAAGAAGGCGAGCTTAGTTTCACCATTTGCTTGTTCTGAGGATATGTTCTTGAACAAGTATGTTTTCTGCTTTAAGGAGGAGTCTGATTATCTCTTCAAGCTATATGACGAAAAAATGAAACTTGCAAATGCAACGGAGAACAATGGGATGACATCTACCTAATGTGTAATGTATTGATCTTCTTCTTTTGTAATCTATCCTTAGCTTATTCCTTCTTTGATTTGTAGTACTTATTATTTCTAGGACAGGATAAGCAGTTAGTATTGTTGGATTGTTTCATTTGCTAATTTGAACTACTGTTGGGTTTGTTATCATCAGCTCTAGTTGCAATTTTGTTGCGTAGGCCTTGCATTTAGTATATTGTAGTTACAATTTCTTTAGACCTTATACATGTGAAAGTTCAATTGATTTTGCATTTGGTCAGGGAATCTTTGTCTCATGATATTAGTTTTTCCTTGTTTATTTGGCCCAGGAATCCATAGTATATACAAATTATATATTGCAGGTTCTCACAATTTCATGATTAAAGATTTCAGCTTTAGACTTGTAAATGCATCTTTTAACTACTTTTCCTTTTGTTCTCCACGCATTGTCGTTTTAGGGGAACTTCTATCTTTTACGATTTAAGGGAGGTACTATAGTCTATTGCTCGTATAGTCATATGCGATGAGATTAAACAGATTGTGGCTTTGTTTTTTGAGAAAAAAAATTAGCTGCAATGGTTCACTTTTTCACGATCACCTATTGTTCATATAGGTGATCATGAAGGCATGAAGTATTCTGAAAAAATTGACATTGATTAGGGAATAGTCAAGTCACTCTCAAATCCCTGATGCGGTTCTTTCTGGTATGAATTATTTTGATTTTGATCGGTGATGCATTAAGCGACACATGCAGAAATTTACAGAGCAATGTTGCACCTCATTTTTCATGTAAAAAACAAAACTAACAATATGATGAAGGGGGGTCATGGGAACGAGTTGGTGAACAACAATATAGTTTATCAACAAGGGATCACGTTTCCTTTAGCTTGCCATAGCATTTTCACTAATTTCCTTCGCTTTAAATTCTGTTAGAACAGATTTGTCATTTTACCTTTGTGCAATTTGATTCCATTTTTCTATCATTCACATCATGCGGATCAGTTGACATCTGGCCGTGAATCATTGTAATTGATTGAAGGCTATTTAGTCAACTTTGATTGAATGAAACCACATTTTCCCTCTGTCAAATTCTCTTTCTATCTTGAGTTCTGCTATACTCTAAAGAGCAACTTTGAGTCTTGTCAGCTTCCCATTCTTTGATGAGTTTATTGCATTTTATAGACCACAACTTTTCATGTTTGATCAAACTATCCAATGAACCTAACAAGTAAATGAACCTAACAAGTAAATTAATCTAAGGCATAAAAAAACAATAAAAATTTAGGAAGAATCCTCGATTCATACATTGTGTCACATATACCAAGCAAAGAGCAAAATTCCCATGTTCCTTTTCTTTTGAAATCACAAATAGGTATTATGAAGTAATGACAATTCATTGTAATATAATAGACAGTGTCCAAGATGAATGTAATGGTTATGTATGGTGCTTTTATTAGTCAAACAGTGCATACAAAACAATGTTCATTTTCTTTTGAAATCACAACTTGGTATTTTGAAGTATGAACTAAGGGTCTCTCATGGAATGTTAGATCAATCAAGTAGTGCATACAAAACAATGCATAAATGAATGATAAGAACACAAACTCTCAAGGATCAATCAATCCTCTTTGCCTGTTTCACAACAACATAAGTCAAGGCCATTAAAATAAAAAGAGCTTATGTAAACATTGCAATGGGTTCTATATCATCCTTAAATAAAACTCTAAATTTCCTAAAATCAAATCCGAACGAATTGGAGTTAGTTCAAAAAGGTTTGTTTTACCTTCCTATTCGAGTGTTGTTATTCTCTATTTTCAATGAAATTTTGATTTTTATTATGAGTTGATCTCATATTCCTATGAGCATTTCAATCATTCAAAAGAAAAAAGGGAAAGAAAAACAAAAACCTTATGATAACGCGTTCATGGCAGGTCGACAGCGGCGACGTCGATGGACGGAAAGCTGATGATGATAGTGGTGGGTTTTATTTTGAAGTGGAAGGAAGAAGAAGATGGGTGTGTGAATATGTTCTCCTTTCTCCACGAGTTCACAAATTCTATTTTATTTTTTGTTATTTTATTGTAAATTTTTTTTCAAAAAATAGCGTCCCACATGGCACACTTTGATTTTCCAATGGTACATGACGTTGAAACCTTAATGATATAAAAATGGAGTCCGATCGAACCGCTCCACCAAAAGGCGCCAAATGCACCTGTCGTTGACCAATCAGATAGTGACACATGACACACCTATTTTTTATATAAAAAAGGCTTAATTACAGTTTTGATTCTCCTATTTTAGTCTGCTCACGGTTTTGGTCCCTTATTTCGAAAACACACAGTTTTGGTCCCCTATTTCGAAATCACACAGCTTTTGTCTTGTGTTTACTTATTTATATTTTTTTAAAGTTAATTCATTTCATTAATTTTAATTTCTGGTTTTGACTTTTGAAATTATTTTAAAATAATATGTAATGACATGTAAATTCTTTTTATACATGTAGATTAAGCCACATCAGCGACAATCCTGTCACGTCGTTAAAACAGTGACAAAAACTAGGAGGAGACTGAAATAGGAGACCAAAACTGTAAAAAAAAAAAAAAAAAAAAAACCGA
>Ga0228711_1008331_pt1 | contig 14599 bp, 11 predicted proteins | sample MedpolnodulmetaG_2_FD_177996 | JGI IMG/M metagenome (GOLD analysis project Ga0228711, IMG submission 177996) | Root nodule microbial communities from Medicago polymorpha collected in Santa Monica, California, United States - brown nodules | ecosystem: Host-associated > Plants > Roots > Nodule...
AAGGAGATGTGATAGGCTTAAGAGAAACTTGTCTTTAGAAAGTAGGTCCAATATAAAGTTTAGGTTTAGGGTTTGGTTTGTGAAGGGTTTGTCACCAAGATGAACCAATAATCCCAAGACGCCTTTTTATTATTATTTTCAACCGTTAAAAATCCAATCTTTACAACTAAACTCTTTTCTAATCATCAATAAAAGTTAATCGAATTGAACTACTCTCTGTTGGAACGATACTCTCTTTTTACTACTTCGGTAAACTGTGCACTTGTGGATTTACCCTACCATTTTTCTGTAAAATCATATTATATGTTGATGTACAGCCTATGTTCTATCATAGAATTTGATGAAGACTTCGTGAAAGCCACTGCACGTTTATGGACTACCATTGTCCCAACAAAAATCAGCTTCTTTGGATGGCGATTGTTTCAAGTGAAACTACCAACTAGAGTAGAATTATGGAAGAGATGTGTCATAAGAAATTAGCACCAACAATGTTGTGTTTGGTGTTTCAATGAAGTTGAATCCGTTAGTCATTTGTTCGTGACTTGTGTTAAGACTTTAGAAATGTGGATCTTGGTTTTTACATGGATGGGTATTCAACCTTATGGATGGAGTAGTGAAGTGGTGTCAAATTTCCTTATTTTCAACAATGTATGCAAAGGGTGGTCGATCGCATAAAGCGTCTATCGTGGTCTTAGTTCATATGTGGGGAGATATGTAATAAAAAAATTCTAAGCATGGTATAATGTTCATTTTTTTGAAAGAAAATGACTTGTACAACTTATTCTGTTTGTTTTTTTTTAAAGAAATTATTCCGTTTGTATAAGCATGGTATAATGTTCATTTTTTATTCTTATTTTATTAAGTTACAGACATCACTGGTTATTATTCTTAAAAAAAAATTATATATATTTATCTTCCAATTGAATTATCACACCTTATTATCCATACTTTATATTTATCTACACATATTCACATAGTTCCAAGTACCAAATTTCAGCTGCACCAAAGTACTAGTATACTTCATCGCCTGCTGGTTTTCATTGTGCAACAAACAGTGGTTTTAAGCATTTTGCTCACACATTCCAAACCGTGGTTCCGTACAGTACTAAACGATTCCATAACTACAGCATTATAATTTTATCACTTACATGCGCAACAATGAGCACCTAGTGCAAGTTGCATGGTCCTACAATTATAAATGAAGTCCAAATGCAGGGATTGATATATGTTATTAGATAACCTATCTATTTCAATTCACCTAACGACAAAAATAACCCACAAAACAAAAACCATGTTCCCCTTTTTTTATTTCCCACCCACACGCACTCCATTCAGCATCTAGTTTTCCTCCCAAACTAAATTATTGTCGCATTTTCTATCCCAACACTATATATTAACACTACAATCTGAGCCAATTTTCTACATCACTACTTCCTCATCAACAATAATCAATATCAAATTGCTTAACATTACCTTTCTTCTCAACAATTTATATACAATGAGTTCAAGAAGCCGAGCATGGACATGGAGTGTGGCAACAAGTGTTGGAGTGGTGGAGGCTTTGAAGGATCAAGGAATATGCAGATGGAACAGTGTTATAAGATCAGCACAACAACATGCTAAACATAACATGAGGTCTTTGTCTCATGCCAACAATAAAATTTCTTCAACAAAATTGAGGGATGAGAAATCCAAACAGTCGGAGGAATCTTTGAGAACTGTCATGTTCTTGAGCTGCTGGGGTCCCAACTAATAAGAAATTAGCATTTCAATTATGCAATTTTCAGTCGAACCATTGAAGGAATTCAATCAGAAAAGGAAGATTCGATCAACACAAGGTTTTACTTGTTGAAATTTTGGGGTCTAACTCATCATCACAAAACCGACTTGTAAGGATGAGTTAGACCCCAAATTTCAACATGGTATCAGAGCTTGTCGAATTCAAGGGCCGCCTACCTATTCACACACCAAGCCCAAGAGTGTTGGGCGTGAAGGGGGTGTATTGGGAAAAACTCAAGTCTCACATCGGATAGATGAGAGTTTATAAAGAGGAGGCACTCCTCACCTTACAATGGTTTTACGATGATGAGTTAGACCTCAAATTTTAACATTGCTCAAGACTAATTGAGTCTCAAACAAGTGAATGAATCATGCCTTTTATTGCTTTGAATCATGAAGTGGTCGTGGAAGTGATGAACTTTTGCATGGATAGAAATTTGTGTATATATAGGATTTATTACTATATGATATGATGAATGATGGTTTTTATTTATTTGGGGAAATTATATGAGATGTATTTTTATATGGATATGACTCTTTTTGAACTTTTATTCGTGGATTTATATTATAGAGTTTACTAGCTTATAGAACAACACAAGATTTACTAAAATTCTAAACAAGCATTGAAGACGAAACTTGGCAGCAATGTACTAGAATGATAGAAAATAATCATCAATTTGTTAGATTAATAACTGAATTAATATATACAGAATTTATAAGATATAATAGCCTTGAACATGAAGTGGAGAGGTAAATAAACTTTTACGATAAAAAGCATAAAGTCATCTAAATAAGAATTTTTAAACTCGTTTAAATAAGGATTTTATTTGGGCGTCATTGACTTTTTATATCTTATAAGTGTTTTGGTTTATTTTAGATGAGAGAAAATAATGTCCCGTGAACATAGCTCAGTTGGTAGGACAATACATTATTATACGTAGGGGTCGGGGTTCGAACCCCGGACACCCCAATTATTCACCTTATAAGGTGAATTCTAACCACTAGGCTACCTGACAAAAAAATAAAAGATGAGAGAAAATAATAGATTACTTATTAAAATAATAAAATAAAATAGTTAAACAAGAGAGAATGGTTGATTACCACCTGAACAAATGCATCAAAAACATACAAGACCGCACCCATCTGAAATCATCAAATAATATTTAATGACAAAAATTCGCATTGCAATTCACTTATGATGCAAGCTCTCTTTTCTATTCAATCTCCATTGAGGTGAGAACAACACGAAGATGTCCAGACTTGAGTTGTTCTTCTATCTCATATAGTAATGTTTTTTATCACTTGACAAATGATTGAATAATTTATACCTTATTTTAAAGAAAAATATCACTTTTTAGATTCAAATGATGTATCTAATTTCTATTACGTAATAGATACATCATTAATTAAATAAATTTAAAAAGTTAATTTTCTTTTATAAACAAGAATGGAGTAGTAGTTTGAAATGATATGAAAGTTTGAGATTAGAAGAATTAATAACTAATCATGGAATATTCATTGATAGTTATCGATAGATGTTATAATTTGGAGGACCGAATGTTTATTAAATTATGTCATTCAAAAAATTAATTAATTATGTGTAGCTTATAATTTAATCAGGGTTGGTCTTAAGATTTTGTATGATATAGACGAGTCAATTAAGGTGAGTTGGATGGAGTGAACATAACGACAAAGTGGTCCAATTTAGATTATTTTGTTTTACTTTATTTCCAAAACCGGTAGACATAGCCTATGGTTTCTCCAAAACCAAGTGTGTTTTTTATTTAGCTAGCTCATGGTATCTTATTTCAATCCATATAAATAAGATTAACCATCACTCCTCTCTACTCCATCAATCAACAATCTCATCTTCTTATTTATCAAACAACACTCTCTATTTCTAAACTTTGATATCCAAAAAATTAACAGAGATAAATCATGAATCGTGCAACAGCAACAAGCAAAGCATGGATGGTAGCTGCAAGTGTTGGAGTTGTGGAGGCTTTGAAAGATCAAGCTGGTATCTGTAGGTGGAATTATGCTTTAAGACAAGCTCAACAACACCTTAAAAACCGTGTTAAATCAATGTCTCAAGCAAAGAATTTCTCTTCTTCCTCATTTGTTGCTAATAAATTTAAGGATGAGAAGAAGGCCAAGCAAGCAGAGGAGTCTTTGAGGACTGTTATGTACTTGAGCTGCTGGGGTCCCAATTGATTAATTTGTAAATATAATTATTACATTACATAGTGATGTTAGGTTAGATTAATTATGTAAATTTTGTAATGTTAAACGGCAATATTATTCAATGAGGAAAGTTTATTCTTCACATATCTATGTTTCTCAGTAAATACCCGATCAGTATTGAATTTGGTGAGTGTGTGTGTATTACGATGATTAGATGGTAATGGTATTATGATTACATGACACATGCATGCTTTTTTTATCACACAACACTAAATGAAAATTGGACAGATTAGATTCTAAGTTGTGTTGAATCCAATCTAATAAAGTTGGAATCTGAGTCTGTAATGTAACGTTCCTTCATTTAACAATTTAGATTTACTGCGTCATTGTTTAAGGATAGCAAATCTGGATTCCACTCACATAATTTGTCTTTGTCACAGCACGGTCAAATCATCAAGTAACTTATGCAGTTTTCTTGACTCACAACAAGGATAAATACTAAATCCTAGTCAATAGGAAACTAATAGACCGTATTGGAATTATTTAAAAGAAAAAATTACTTGTACACCTTTTCCCATTCAGAGAATAGGTGCAAATTATTTTACCATGAGCAATAGCGGATTCGAAGGCTTGATCACTCGTTAAACTTAATTTTGAAACCAATTTTAATCGCACTTTTTTTTACTTTTATGCAAAAAAAACAATTGTCTAGGACAACCCCCAATTTAATACATGTTTTATATTAATGAAATTGCTAAGTAGAAATTAACAATAGATTGTGGATACAAATTTAATTTTATTACTTTGATTGTTTTGGTACACTTGTCAAATATCTATCAAAACTTTCGAAGATTACAGGCTCACCTAAGAGATTAAGGGGATGTAAGCTTAGAATAGAACCACGAGTCAAGTGATTGATCAAAACTATTTTATTAATCATCGTAAAACTAAGAGAATATTTATAGGATTTAGGTGTAGTCTATCAAACGGTGATGATTACATAATTCTTAAGACCTAATCATATTTCTCCAAGTATCTTTACATCTATCTTTACACATTGTTATTTAGTCTATCCAAGTTAAATCAATCCAATTGCCATGTACAACCCCCAATTTATACATCCAACATAATTGTTGAATTAAAATTAACATAGTCCCTGTAGATACGAATATTTTATTACATCAATAGTTTTATTACACGTACTAAATGTCTATCAAGAGTTACAAAGTATTCACCGTTTACATAGCATAAGAAAAAAATTGGAAAACAAATCATTAGATGAATACAAAATATATATAAAAGAAAACGAGAGATAAGTTTCAAAAAAAATTGGAAAGTTTATATATTTAATCGAGTTAGGGGTATATATCTAAGTCACAAAAACCATAGTCTAGAAAACAACTAACGATAGCATTCAGCCCCTGGTATTTTCCCATTCTTTGGGCGTTTCATTAACTTTAGCATCTAAAAGCTTCCAATATATAACAACCTCCTTCACTCTTCTTCCTCAACCAAGCAAAACACAAGATACACTTCTAATTATCAATTTTCTCTTTCTCTGTCGTCTAAAAAGCAAGAAAAAAGACTTCAAGAATTAATCAATATTAGACAAAATGAGTTCAACAAGTAGAGCATGGGTTGCTGCAGGCAGTGTTGCAGTTGTTGAAGCATTGAAAGATCAAGGAATATGCAGATGGAATCATACCCTAAAATCAGTTCAAAATCATGTTAAAAACAATTTCAGATCGTTTTCTCAAGCAAAGAAGCTTTCATCTATGGTTTCTAATTCTAATAGACAACAACAGAAGACAAAGCAATCAGAGGAATCTTTGAGGACAGTTATGTACTTGAGTTGTTGGGGTCCCAATTAGTTAGAGGATAGGATACTATGAAACATGTTTTTAACTCTATTCTTTGATATTTCTTCATGTATTGTGCAAAATTGAAAGAGATTTATGTAAATTAGGATCAACTAATGAAGATAACAAAAGTGGATTTCTCTCCAAATTCAGGATCATTTGAACTATTTTTCGTATACTATTTATTATTACCCTTGTTAAATTACTTGCGAGAAGTAAGTAAAGCGGAAAAATCAAAGCAAATAAATTTTCACAGTATGGACATGTCATTGACAACAAGTCTTGTACATTAGGTGAAAGGAGGAAGTTTATTAAATTTACTTTGTCCATTTTAGTAATTTAAAAAAAAAATGAAATATGAGATTGGCTGCCTATAAGTATGAATTGCATTTGCATGTCCATCTAAATGATTGTCGCATCAAGAAAATATGAGACCAAATCCAATGAGGGACTAAATGTCTTTTATTTTTAAAACAAGAGGATCAAAATTGTGAGGAAAAATAGAGAGATTAAAATTGCGGATTTGAATCCTTTCCAAAAAAAATTGCGGGATTTATTAAAATAGGAAGAGCAAATATTTATTTAAACCTTTTGTTAAAGAAGGTAAATTCATGAAATTCTAAAAAAAAATGTTTCTATTTCTTTATATAACTTTTTTTTAAATATAAACTAATTATAAATTATATCTATCCTTTTTTTTTAGTCAAAAAGAAAAATATATTAAACAAGAAGAAAGAGATACAAAGATTGGGGATATTAGACATGGCCTATGTAAAACCTAAAATGGACTAAATGTCTTTTAGTTAGAAGGGGAAAATTGTCTGTTAAGGCTCCCAGACCAAGGCTTCTAAATTAAGAGATATCCTAGGATTAAGCAATTAAGATGATAGTTATTCTGTGATCAAGAAATAATATCATACTGTAATTGATTAGAGAAAGTCAAACAATAACTGTAGGAAGCAATTATTAGGACAGCAAATATGTTTCTATATATTGTACCAATATACCTTGTGAATGACATAGCAAAATCATTATTCCTTATACAAATCATTATTCCTTATATGGTATCAGAGCAGACTTGAACAACTTAAGTCTTCACTCAAATTATGAAGGCCCTAACTCAGTTACGATCGGAGACGGTTCAGGTTTAGCCATTACACACATGGGTTCAACTCATTTCTCTACTCCTTTTACTGTTTTTAATCTTAAAAATGTTTTGTGTGTTCCAAAAGTAAGTCACAATTTAATTTCTGTTGCCAAATTTTCTCAACAAAACAATGTGTATATTGAATTTCACCCTTTCTCTTTTTCTGTGAAGGATCTCAAGACGGGGGCAACGTTGATGTGCGGTCCAACTAGTGGTGATCTCTACACCCTTCAACCCTCACTCCATACTCCACCAATCAATCTTCATGCATCTAGGTCCACCAACACCCTTTGGCATGCCCGACTAGGCCACCCTTCACCCAAGACACTCCACCAAGCTCTCAAGACATTTTTACCTTCAAGTTCTCATATTTTCAGTACTACATGTAACTCGTGTTTCTTGAATAAGAGTCATAAATTACCATTTCATGAATCATCAATAAAAACTTCTACTCCATTTGAATTAATTTTTTCTGATGTTTGGGGTCCCTCTCCAATAACCTCTGTCAATGGTTATCACTGTTATCTTATTTTTGTTGATCACTTCACTCGTTATTCAAGGCTATATCCCTTAAAACAAAAAAACAGAAGTTGTCACAATCTTTCCTCAATTCCAAAAAACTGTTGAAAACTATTTTTCCTTTAAAATTAAATCTATTTACACTTATGGAGGGACAGAATATATAAAATTAAAATCCTATTTTTCCACACATGGAATATCCCATTTCATCTCTCCACCATACACCCCAGAGCACATCGGACTAGCCGAGCATAAACACCGACACATTGTTCAAACAGCTCTCACACTATTAAGTCATGCTTCCATTCCCTCAAAATATTGGTGTTATGCATTTCAAGCATCTATATATCTTATTAATAGAATGTCAACTCCTTTACTCAGTCACAAATCACCTTTTGAATGTCTTCACAACAAACCTCCATCCTATAAAAGTTTCAAAGTTTTTGGGTGTCTCTGCTATCCTTGGCTACGTCCATATGCTCCAAACAAATCATCCCCACGTAGTACGCCATGTGTTTTCCTTGGTTACTCTACACAATGTCACTCTTACATTTGTCTAGATCGAGCCACTCAAAGAGTGCATTTATCTCCCCATATTGTTTTTGTTGAATACCAGTTTCCTTTCTCCCATCCGAACCCCCAAACCTCACCTCCATTACTGCCCACTCCCCAACATCTGTGGCTCCCACTCCCTAATATCTTGGCCCACCCACATCAGCCTAGAACCTCAGAAACCATAATCCCTAATTCAACCACACCTCAATCAACCGAACCCACTCCTTCAAACACAAATAACATTCAACCATCACCTTCACCCACGCTTACATCCTCACCACAAAGCACACCACCATTGGAGCGCATATCAACATCATCCTCTGAATTTTTGAGACCCGTCACACGATCCATGCATAACATACACAAGCCAAACAAAAAATATTTGTTGGTCACAAAACATCCTTTACCATCATCGCTTGAACCTACATGTGTATCACAAGCAATGGCTTCTTCTGAATGGTGTGCCGCCATGGCATCATAATTTAATGCATTGATACAACAGGGGACTTGGGATTTAGTTCCGAAAAACACAGCATCTAATCTCATTAGATGTAAGTGGGTGTTTCGGGTGAAACGTCGGCCAGACGGCTCCATTGACAGATACAAGGCACGTCTAGTCGCGAAAGGATTTCATCAACGTCCTGGACTAGATTATGATCAAACATTCAGTCCTGTGATTAAACCTTCAACAGTTTGGTTGGTTCTTACATTGGCCATTCAACAACGCTGGCACATTCACCAGTTGGATGTAAACAATGCGTTCTTGCATGGTAAGCTTTCAGATTCTGTATACATGCAACAACCACCAGGATTTCATCATCCAGATTACCCTAATCATGTTTGTCGGCTAAAGAAATCCTTGTATGGCTTAAACAGGCCCCTCGGGCATGGTTCAACACCTTACATTCTTTCCTACTCTCTTACGGGTTTGTCAATTCCAAATCTGATCCATCATTATTCATCTATCTCAAAGGTGATGTCAAACTCTACACTTTGGTATATGTTGATGATATTTTAATTACAGGAAACAACAACCATGCAATTGCTAAGTGCATTTCAACACTAGCCACTATGTTTTCCATCAAAGACTTGGGTTCCATTCACTTCTTTCTTGGTGTTGAAGTCATTCCTACTACTCAAGGATTATTTCTGAGTCAACATAAATATATTCATGATCTACTTGACCACACAAAGATGAAAGATGCAAAGATTGTCCATTCACCGATGTCTACATCCTCTCCTCTTACTAAATCTGATGGCGTAAGTGCAGCAGATAGTACAGAATACAGAAGCGTCATAGGGGCTCTACAATATTTGTCCATGACAAGGCCTGACATAGCCTACACCGTAAATAAGCTTGCACAGTTCATGCAACATCCATCATCTACACACTTTACACAACCTTGAAAAGACTTCTTCGATATCTCAAAGCCACCATGTTTCATGGACTTCACTTGAAGCACACTTCTTCTCAAAATCTCTATGCATTCAGTGATGCCGATTGGGCTGGAAATCGAGATGATTATACATCCACCTTGGCACATGTTACATTTTATGGTGGTAACCCAATTTCTTGGAAGTCTTTTAAACAAAAAGTTGTTGCAAGATCATCTACCAAAGCTGAATACAGAGCTCTAGCATCCGCATCTGCAGAAGTTCTCTGGTTGTCATCACTTCTATATGAACTTCATGTCAGTTTACCCACTATTCCTACCATCTACTGTGACAATCTCGATGCCACTTATCTCACCGTCAATCCTGTCTTCCATAGTCGCATGAAGCACATTGCCATAGATATTCATTTTGCAGAGATCATGTCAGAAATAAAAATATTTGGGTTCAACATGTTTCCACTAAAGATCAGCTAGCAGATTGACTCACCAAACCCTTGTCTAGGCAACGTCATCAAGATCTTCGTTTCAAGATAGGCGTATCTGACGGTACCCCTATCTTGAAGGGGCGTGTTAAGGCTACATGACCAAGGCTTTTAAATTAAGAGATATTCTAGGATTATGCAATTAAGATGATAGTTATTCTGTGATCAAGAAATAATATCATACTGTAATTGATTAGAGAAAGTCAAACAATAACTGTAGGAAGCAATTATTAGGACAACAGATATGTTTCTATATATTGTACCAATATACCTTGTGAATGACATAGCAAAATCATTATTCCTTATACAAATCATTATTCCTTATATTGTCTAATAGTATAAAAAGAAGGGGAAAATGGACTGCCATGATGTTTCTATTGCTTTAAATAATTTTTTAAATATAAACTAATTATAAATTATATCTATCAAAATATTTTATTAATCTAAAATATTAAAATATGATAAGTGATCTTTTGAGGGAAAACTTTGTCACTCATTATTATCATATACACTACAAAAAAATCAATCTTTGCATTGTAAATAGAATATACCCGATTCACACAAAAAATATGACTAAACGAGGGTATAGCTCGAGAAATTAATCTTTAAATAAGTCACCTTTTTTAGGATAAATTATATAAAAGACAAATCATAAAATTAAGCTGGCATTTTAAAAAATAAAAATAAAAAAAATTAAGCAAGCATGTTGCCACCTCATTCAATTCCAATGCAAATAAAAATGGTTGAATTTAAGTTATTAGTGAGTATTTAGTTGGAAGGGAAATGATTAGTGAGATGTAGTTCAAGTTGAATTAACTAAGTTTATAAGTATCACTTGTAATTTTACCAATGTGCCTACTTTTTATTGATTGATTGATGGATGTGTTATTTACAATTCTTTAAGCATAATTTATACTTCACTTTCTTTTACTATTTTTTAAGTAATTTATCGGCTAAAATTCACTTCTTAAAATGAATAGGTTGAAAGTTCAAAGTTTAAACCCCATATAAGGTACTTATCAACCGAGTTAAATCCACGATGACTCTCTTTTACTTTGAGTGTGCATGTCAATTAAATTTTTTTTTATCCATAATAGGTGGAATTTTTTTCAAACTATTTTGCCGGCAGGCATATCATGGTAGTCCATTTTGCCCTTCTTTTTATATTAGTGGACTATTTTGCCCTTCTAACTAAACAAATCATCACACAACAGCATTTAGAAAAACCAGGACAGGACTATACAGTTGTTTGAAATTTACACTAAACAATTAAGAATACATAAGATAAGCGTGTGAGTGTGACCCATCTGTGATATAAACATGTGGTCCCAAAAATTGAGAATACACTGAACTTGATTCTGACACTTTTATTTATCATTTATCATAAGATAACAAAACCAATGGTTTCCTCCAAAACCAGTAGCTAGCTACCTCTTCATGCCACTGGTTTTCCCAAACTTTTGGCCTGTTTCCTCAATATAGAAATCTTCACACACAATCACTTATCAGTATATAAATAACATCTTCACTCAATTGCACAATCAATCAAAACAAAATCAAGCAAGAGAAACTTCTTCTATTTCCTACAAATTACACACTATATTTATTCAATATGAGTTCATCAATCAGAATTTGGACAGTTGCAGCAAGTGTTGGAGTTGTGGAAGCCTTGAAAGACCAAGGCTTGTGCAGGTGGAATTGTGCTTTAAGATCAGCTCAACATCATGTTAAACATCATTTGAGATCTTTGTCTCAAACAAAGAAGATGAAGATTTCTTCCTCTAATTCTTATGCTACGGTTTCAAGTAGATTAAAGGAACAAGAAGCAAAGCAATCAGAGGAATCTTTGAGGACAGTCATGTACTTAAGTTGTTGGGGTCCCAACAATTAGAGTCATCATGGGCTATTAGGAAGAAAAAATATAGTATCTGGAGTCATAGTGATTAATTAGTGATCAAAATTAATTGTCCAATATTGTGACATATATTGATGTAAATTTTGATAAATGAAAAATGGTAACGTTGAGAAAATTCAAAATTTAATGAGCTGTATTCTAGCATTGTTGTGCTTGATGCCTCTGAGCTGAAACATTTTGAATTATAATTTGTGTTTTATCAAAATATTTCTCTTTTAAACATAGACTTAGTACTTTATGATGGGACCTTGGATGAGACTAATGCAAAGGAGAGAATCAGAGTAGCAAACCAACTCATTGATGCCCAGATTCTTAGCCAAGATCAGACCTTGATAAATTGTAAACAATTGACTGTGCATGATATCACAAGATCTTGTAATGCCCCCGGAAAAACCAAATAAATAAGCCTCTATTTCTTAAGACTTCCCCAAAATCGGTCCTGATTGGGGTCCCAAGACAGTTACTATCTACATTAATGATGACACCCGAATGATTGTTATTATTTCATTTGATGTAGCGCTCATCTGTTAGCATGAGGAGAAGAGCTAGACTTAAGGACGTCCTATGTATTCTTAATGTTAATAGAAAGATGATTAAAGGACCAAATTTCACTATTTAAGCACATCAAACTACTACGATATCTCCAAGACCACCAAACACAAGTCGAGAACAATAAATCAAGTGAACCTTAGTGCCTTAAAATTGTTGTGAAAGTGACTCAAAATTGGAGTTTAGAGTGCAAAATTGATGTTTGCTGAAAGTGCAAAATGGGGACCCGAATTGGCAAAATGGGGGCCCGATTTTGGCTGTCTTTGGGAGCAGTTTGGTTCGTGAAAAATCGGCGTCCGAATGGAGGAACTCGGGGCTCGATTTTGCGTAACAATATTTTTCAGAAACGTATTTTTTGGGCCAGATTTATTACAATTTGATGAGGGTTACTTTTATTATAAATATATATTTTGTATCAGAGTAAACCTTGAGATAGAGGGGGCTGAAACAAGGGTTTAGAAAGGCAACAACAAAACTAGGGTTTGTATAGAGTTTGTCTCTTGATAACTTACACTAGGGTTTGAGAGAGTTGATTCACCTTGGGAAACACTATTAGGATTGAGTCTCTTAGTCACGGAAAAAGATTGGAGCTTTGGGTAGAATTAGGTAGGATACTTATTCTTGTAACCCATTAATATCTCTTTTGTAAAGTTACTCATCATTATAGTGAAACAGATGGCTGCTCTCCCCCCAGACTAGGTCAATTTGAACCAAACTGGGTAAACAGATTCTTTTGTGTTCTCTCTTCTTTTTCTCTCTTGTTGTTTTTCTACTTTTGTCTTATGTTTATAATTGTTTCATACACTTTATTTTGGTTGCTTGATTATCACTTGCTCCACACATCAAGTTTGTTATTGGTGTGATTTTTCATCGAATTCACATCAGTGACATGAAGTGATGCAAAATGATTCTAGCAATGATACAATCACGAACACAGCAAAGGAATGTCTCCATCTAAAGATTGCAACGGAAACAAACAATAGAGGGCGCTATGTTCCTAAGGTTAAGCATGGAAAGAGTAGGCACAACATTGTGACAAGATAACCGGAAGAGAAATTTATATTTTTCGTGGAGCTTTAACTTCCAAATTAAGGACCAAGAATGGGTAACCGGCTCAGTGAGGGAGAAAACCAATTATACCCACTATTGGTAGTGTAAGAATAATTTCTGTTATTCTTCCAAATGAAAGCTTCTTGTATAGGACCATTGAATTTAGTTTAAATATTGTTGAAATGAATAGTTAAGGGATTGTTTAATTGCTTACATTGAAAGTGATATTTTTATTGACACTAGTGAAAAGACGACAACTCACGTGTCTGTCTTTCTGTTCTTTTTATTGCGTTAACGTTTGAAAATTATGAACGGTGTTTTTTTTATGAAATTTTGATTTTGATTAAAACAAAAAAATATATAAATGTTTGTTACTTTCAAATTATAAAAAATTAAAATAACCCTTCTCAAACCCTAGCTGTCACCCCTTTCTTCTTTTTTTTTTCTTGTCAAAAGGGTGATTTATGATCAATTTTGACTCAAAAATCACCCCCCGAGTTGTTTTTCCTTCTATCCTAAATAATTGATTTCGCATATTTTCTGTTTTTTTTTCGTTTGTTTTTGCGATTTTGTCGTCTCTGAACGACTCTGTTTGTTTTGATCTCCCGTCTTTGTGCGGCGTGTTTTTGATTTCCCGTCTTAGTGCGGTGTTTAATTGATTCAGGTTGAAAGATTAGCTTTGAGCAAGTGCAGATCCGATCAATGACAATGACTTTGCTGTCGTCAACGTTGCAGATCCGGAGACTTGAATATAGTTATATTAGTAGGCATAGGTACTTTGCTGTTTTATGCTATTAACAAGGATGCTGTGAGTTTGTTCACAGATTCATTCTTTTTTGTTTTTAGCGAATTTGGATTTGTATTGTATCGATGTACTCTATCAATTTGAATGAATCAATTTAGAAGAATCTTCTGTGTTGTAACCTAAAAAAGAAGAATCTTCTGTATTAATCATTAGAAGAATAGAAGAGTGAAAAATATATAAACAACGGTCATGTTAACAAATGTATTAAACAAAGAAATATTATGAGACACTTGCGAAAACTAAAAGTAGTAGTTTTTTTTTTTGAAAATTACAATTTTTTAATTTTTAAAAAGTTTCATTCACCATTTTCCTACACTATTTCTATTTTTGCATATTTAACCAATGTTTGAACCAATGTTTG
>Ga0228711_1008333_pt1 | contig 14598 bp, 5 predicted proteins | sample MedpolnodulmetaG_2_FD_177996 | JGI IMG/M metagenome (GOLD analysis project Ga0228711, IMG submission 177996) | Root nodule microbial communities from Medicago polymorpha collected in Santa Monica, California, United States - brown nodules | ecosystem: Host-associated > Plants > Roots > Nodule...
ATAGTACTTTGATTATGGATCCTGCACACTTGAACAAATTGTTTAGCATATCCAATTGATTATTTTTAATACTTTGTTATTGTCAAAACTCAATAGGTGACTTGTGAAACACCCTTGTTCCAACAATTAACCATTGTCATCTTAGGTATATACAAATTTTCAATCTCCTACATTCAACATGTGACCTCTATCTTATTCATTTCATAATTGAACCATACTTGTCATTAGAGATAAATTATCCTCAAATGTAATGTATGTCTCACCTATTTTACCTCAATCGCCTTAATATAAAAGGTCACAGCATAAGCAACCTGTTGTTCGAAATTATGATTAACTCGTATATAGATATGCATGCTTGAATTAATTCTCTCACTCTTTTTCTTTTCAAATGTCATATCAACAAAACGATTGTTAGCTGGTTGAGCTAAAATTAAAGAGGTAAGAAATAAAATGTTTAGAATTCGAATTCTAACATGACAACTAACATAAAAACAATAATGATTTTGAGTTGGTATCTTTGATGGTATCTTGAAGCTTTAGAATAGTTGTCCTCCGCTATTCAGTCTTGTGTTGATGGCTGATGTTTTATTGTCTGCGAGCTTAGTTTCTTTTCATGTTTCCTTATTTTTATTTCTTTTCCATTGCATAAAAAAAAAGATTGTTTAATTAGTGGAAAGTAAATATATAATTATTATTTTTTGAATATAAGGGAATATATAATTAATTGATCGACTATTATTTCAGAGAGAAAAAAAGATTCGTGACTAGGATAGAGTAGTTAGAAAGAATATAACGTGTAGATTAGGTGGGTCATTTCGTGTAAAAATGAATTAGACTAAAACTGATCACATCACTAATCAATTCCCATCCAAGCTTTAGATTGAATTGACTATCATAGTATTCGATACATTCTTATGATAAGATTTAACTTGATTTTATTCTATTCTTTTCTAAAGAGGAGAATACCTTTCTAAAATGTGAACTGCTTGTGAATCCAGAAGAGTCTTTGAAAATGACTAGGCAGTGTTAGTCTGTCACTATATTTTGTGGATGTTCTAATCATTTAGTCAAAAACATACATAACCCAGCTGTTAATTTTGTAATTTTTTTTTTTTTTACTAAAAATCATATTCATCATTCAAAATTAGTAAAATACATCTAAAACAACACAAATTCAATGTTCTTATTAAAACTAAAAAAAGGATTGATTTGCCAACAAATTCACATTACTCATATTATTGATTCTAAAACACATATTTCAGAATCTGTAACATTAACACTTATGTTTTTGATTGAATTTACAATGAATTGAAGTTAATTTGTCAATATAAACCAAATTAACAAATACTGCAATAAGATGGAAAACAAAACAACTTTGTGTCAAGACGACAAACAAAACAATGTCGCATCACATAAAAACATAAAAGAAAAATCAAATCTAAGAAGAAATTAGTTATTGATAGTTAGAAGTTAGTTGTAATTGATTATATAAAGTAATCAAACATTCATTTGGTACTAATCAGTAATCACTTTTGCCAAAACAAAAAAAAAAGTTACATATAATAGATTATTGATATTAATTAATCAAATGGAGTGAACTCTTAAGAAAAAAATCTCTTGATATTTTTTTACTATATTTGAACTCAATTGCATGAGGAAATAAATTAAGAGCAAGCACAAACCATGTACACGTGCAAACAGGATAAAATAAATGGCCACGTACAAACCCATTTGCATATGTCGTATATTTTTGTATCTTATTCAGAATTCTATGAATACTTGATCCTCCAATGATCGATTAATTTATAGTGCCGTTATCGTGAACAACGATGACAACCAGGCATATCCACCAACAAATATTCATGGTCGATCTGACATATGTGTAAGAATTTTTCTTTCACAATGTGGGAATCTTCCAAAGTTTCATTAATAAGTCTTGAAATTAAGTTGATTAATAACGAGTCTACATTCTTTACGAATTATGCGTTATATTAGTTAGATTTCAACAAAATTAAAACATGCTTTTAGCTTGATTACATATAATCTATAGGATAATACGTATAGCGTTTGTCAACAAAATCACATTTCTATTTTGATACATCTTTATCAATATAATGTATTAAAAGCTTAACAAAATATCATAAAGTATCCGTCCACATTTAAATGCTAACTGGAAGAAGTGTTCTAATTCATATCTTAAAATATTTGGACCTCCTGAAAAAATATAGTATATCTTTAGATTTCTTAGAACCTTTTAATTTTTAGATTGATGATTTGAAAGAAACTGGTCGTTTACCTTTTTTTAGTACACGTAACTTTGAAAGAAAAAAGTGTATGTTACCGAAAATATTCATCGATTCGCTCCATAAGAGGGGGAAAAAACAATGAAGTTTACTTTTATATATATTTTTTGAAAACAAATTAAAGATGGATTCTTAACATATATTCTAGTTAAATTCCGGCACAACATATAGTATATGGGAATTGAGAAAAAGAAAGTGGTTGTGGATATAAAAGGCTGACATGTTAAGGTTTATTAAAAGTATTACATGAGATAAGGTTTTAACATGGTTTATAAGTAGAGATAATTCTCATGTTATAAGTCGGTTTTACAAAACTGAGTTATACTCAATTTAAATTCTAATATATTATCATAGCCTATATATAAGATTCGTTGAGTCTGTTATCAGGTCATCGTTACTAAGCCACTTGGGTTACACTTCACATTTTAACTCTTGAGCATGGTGAATGTGTTAAAGTACAAGACTAGAAGATGATTCAACTGTTGGATTTATAAAATTCATATTTAATTTAATATAAACTTTTTATGAGGTGTAATTAGGTTGAGTTTGACATTTGGTATATCAACGGATCTTGACTCATTTTTAAATTTTAATTATTTTTTTTTTTGTTTTTTTTGTTGAAGAAGTTAAATTAGTCCACCTAAATTGACACCGAAGAGATTTGAGTCTGAGACCTCGAGGAGAAGTACACTCTCAGGTCCCAAGCCAATACCACCAGGTCAACCCAAGTGAGTTTTATTTTATTTTATTTTATTTTTTATTCATATTATTGAATTTAATTTTAGTAAATTACAAACTATTAGAGATATGAAAGATTTATTCTGTGTTTGTATTATTCAAATGTTTAAAATTCTAATTAGCTGAGTAAAGAATTGAAGTGCTACTAAAAAAATTCTAATTCTAATTAAAATAATTTTTTTTCTTTTCCAATTCATGAACTGGATCTAAATTTAACTCAATCAAATTAACCAAGTTTCTTCTAGTTCATTTGATTTAAGTTTGAAAAAAAAATTACACAATCCAAATCCAACTCTAATTAACCAAAACCAACACTCATTCACTGTGGTTTTATATCCACTGGATAAGGATAATGGATAATACTAAATTTAATGTAACTGTTTTTAAATATAAGCAAAATAGACTTTTTAGGTTCATTTATTTAATTATGTATATGGTTAATATAGACCACATACATTATTAAATAAATGAACTTAAAAAGTAAATTTTGCTTATATTTAGAAATAGAGAGAGTATTTTTTCAGGAGGTCCAAATATTTTAAGATATGAATTAGAACCCTTCTTCCAGTTAGCATTTAAATGTGGACGGATACTTTATGATATTTTGTTAAGCTTTTAATATATTATATTGATAAAGATGTATCAAAATAGAAATGTGATTTTGTTGACAAAAGTTATACGTATCACTTTACATGTAATCTAGCTAAAAGCATGTTTTAATTTTGTTGAAATCTAACTAATAATGCTTTAAGAGAGAATATATTCATTTTTTTAAAGTGATAGCTATTAAAATTCGTACTACAATTATGATCATAAAATGTTTGTCCTAACCAATCGAACCCATCCATTCATTTTGTCTTGAATAGTTGCTTTAGCATCGATATGTACCTTATTTGATTTGCAGCGATCAAACAGTGGCCACTCAAGAATATAATCATATATCCATAAAGATTATTCTTTAGGAATATAAACATAATAAAATTGTCTTTTAATTTAAACAATGAATTGATATAAGTGGGAAAAGATTTAGATCTAGTAGAGGAGATTAGTAGCTCAACTGATTTGAGTTAAATATCTATAAATTTTGTATCCATAACATGATAAAAAATTATCACCTTGTAGTATCATTGCGAGTTTGCATAGATAGTTAGACTTTCAACTTATATCTACCGTAAGTTCTATCTAAAATAATTTCAACATATTTATAGGGGTTTATATAAGAAATTGCAAGTAAATAATCAAAAAATCTAAAGAAATTGCCCAATTTATAGGGTTTATATAAGAAATTCGGAGGAATTTACATAAGAAATTACAAAAAATTTAGGCCGAAGCTCGGATGCGTGCCCGAGGTAGCAGGGCGGTGAAACCGCCCATGAATTTTCGTCAAGGTTGAATTAGATCTTTTTGCTTTGTATGTATAACAAGAACAATCGGTTTTTAATAATAATAAAAAAAGAACAATCAGTTTTGATGTGATGTTTCAGATTTGATTCAGTAAAATTTTGTTATTGTGTGTAACCGTATTATTTGTAATTAGCTTTTCACTTTCATTTTCTTTATTGAGGTGACGGTTTTTGATAAAAAAATTCTTCCTAAAATCACTTTTTTTTTTTATCTCTTTTAACTTAAATAAATGGTTTCACATATCTAGATTTTTGTTTCATGATTTTGTCGTCTCACGTTGTTTTGTTTTTTGTCTTAATACGACGTTGGTTGATTTCATATCTTTAATGAATCAATATCATTTTTTTTGGTCAACGATAAAAAAAACTACTACTGTGTGTATTTGACACTCACTTTTTCATACTTCAATTGTATGGATCATATATTCTTCATTGAATTGTGTTATATAACACTTTTTTTTTTATCACGCTGTATATTCCTGAAGCAAAATTAGAAGACAAAACAGGCTCACCCCAACTATATTACCACCTTAACACATTAACAATCACATACATCACCCCAAAAATATCATTTGATAAGAAATAAAGAAAACAAAAAGATGGTGCAACCCTAAACAAATTCAACAACATATAAAATTAGGTAGACCTAATGTACATGGAATCTAACACTGCTATTAAGAATGATAGAAAGTAGAAAGAAGAAATATATTGCAACAAAAATATCATTATTCAGAAAACTATTTGCCGTTAATGTCGAATATGAAAATATGCCTCCTTTTGTTGATAATGTCATAGCATTGGTTATAGTTTTTTCTCTTGTAAACTAAATGTCAAAGTGTATTCAAGAGAAATTCGCTCTCAACAAGATTTCTGGATGAAACAATTCTTGATATGGTTTTATTTACCTCTCGGTTGAACTCCCGATTACCAGGTTTCTTCCCCAGAAAACCGAAGGGTTAACATCAAACAAGAATGTAAACAATTCGTCCTTGTGCATGAATGTACTAGATTCTAAAGAAGACTGACATGAATTAATCGATCATTTCATTCAATAACGACAGAAACTGAACTGATTTTATCAACTATTGGTTCCATACAAAGAATGTTTCATTTTTAGTAAAAAGCTTGAAAGCGCAGCATATTTTGAAAGTTAAAGGAGAGTACTGTTTTGTTCTGTATGAGTCACTGTGACTATGACTATATAGAGAAAAGAACCAAATGCTCTTTAGTGTATTTCCCAAAAGTTTAGGAACTCTTAACCAAAGTAAGATCATGAATGACTTGATATATAAGGACACCAATTAATCTGATGGGAAAGGTTCAGATTGAGATTCCAACTATAACCATAAGATGGCAAATTAACCGGCATAAATAAGTATTGAGAAAGAGACATTCATGTCATTATTGTGACCACATTATTGGATTGGATCAAAGAGCCTAATGGTTTAAATCTTTCTCAAATTGAATACAACATGCAGATAAACGTCCCCACTAACTCATAAAATAGTTATAATCAAGATAAGCAAAGAGTGTCACGTTCAAGTACATGCACTCTTTGCACATAATGGGAATACAATTATACATCTACTTTTGAACTCAACAATGGAATGGAATCATATACTTCTCCACACTTTCATGTTTATCCAATGATAGTGCCTATGCATATGTTCCCAATAAATATGTGTGTGCAATGGCGGCAGAAATGGGGCCATGAATAAAACTCCAACACTTATATAATATATTTTGCATGGTATATAAAATGAAACCCTAATTTGGCATACTAATTTGATGATTATTTAGGCATACAAAAAAGATTTAAAATTCTAAATTTCAACTATCATAAACAACCAATATGTATCCACACCTTATACCACACATCATACTCATGCATATCAGACATTTCTTAACTACTCCCTCTAAACTCAATCATAAGAAAAAATACTTACTTTCTCACTTATTGATGCTAAAAGTTAATTGGTTGCATTTTTCTTGATTTCATATATGAAATAGAAAATACATTTACTAGTGTATCCTTAATAAAAAGGGTCATTAGAACCAAATCTTAATGTGCTACTTGATTGATGTAACAATTCTCTCATGATAAATATTATTTGGGAAATGTTAACTTGTGTCATTAAGTGATTAAGGCACAAGTTAATGATGCAAATATAGAAATAATTTATTGGAATGTGTGCATTGCTTTTAATCTTTAACTTTTTAATGAATTGAATGCACAAAATTTTATAAAACATTTCTTCTTTCAGTTTTCTTAACATGAGTCTTAAAGACACAAGTTAACACTACCCATATTATTTTCATTTCACTTTTCTATGTTTCTCTCACTTATAAGTTCTATAAAAAATTGTAGGCTTAATTGCATGTTTAATCCCTTATCTTTATTTTAGTTTTCAATTTGGTCCCTTATGTTTTGAAAGTTTCAAGTTGGTCCCTTACATTTTAAAAGTTTCAAGTTGGTCCAAAACGTTGCTCATATTGGAATAAGTTAGTCCATTTCGCGACATGATATTGAGTTTAATAAAACAAAAAAATTAAAATAATGTTTTAAAACTAATTTTCTAAATTATAAGTTAAGTTCCATCACCCATATTGTCAACCCGAATCTTTAACTGTTATGTGACTGAAGGGACTAATTTATTCCAACGGGAGTAACGTTTTGGACCAACTTGAAACTTTTAAAACGTAAGAGATCAACTTGAAACTTTTAAAACATAAGGGATCAACTTGAAAACTAAAATAAACATAAGGGATCAAACATTCAATTAAGCCAAAATTGTAATATGGTATCTTCTTTAGTCTAATTGTCGTTTTAGCTTCTATCTATAAAGAAAATAGATAGTTAAGCAATTAAAATTCCTTCTTTTAGGCCTAATTGACATTCTAACTTCTATCTATATAAAAAAAATGGTCATGTTAACTTGTACACTTAGGACACAAGATAAGGAACTCAAAAGTAGAAATATTCTCTCAAATTTTGTGCATTTTATTTACTATAAATTCAAAAATTAAATTGAATGCACACGTTTCAACAAAAAGTTACTATGTTGGGTTCTTTATCTTGTGTCTTAAGGGCATAAGTTAACATTTCCCATAAAAAAAATGTTATGGAAAATTCATTATTTTAGCCTTATTGGCGTTCTAACTTCTATCCGGAAAGAAAATGGTTGGTTAAGCAAAATTCTTTCTTTTCGCCTAATTGGCATTATAGCTTCTATCCATCCATAATAGTAAAATTCAAACCAAACCAATGCGGTTTGGATTGGATCGGTTGTTGTGGTTTTTTAGACAATAATTTTTTTTGTTTCTAACATTAAAATCAAATTAAAAAGCTAAAATACAACATATTTTCAGCAATATTTTAAATTTCATCTAGCATTACAATTTTATTTTTATCCAACACTGTTCCAACTACATAGACCAAATTAAATATGTGGACAAAAATGTAAATCCTATTTTGTAAGAAATACAAAAGACTAAGACTTTTAAGAGTTCAAGTAGCACTTAAATACATTTTTGAAAGAAAAAGTAAAGAAGAAACTTAAGAAGATAAAAAATATGTCATTTTACAAAAGTTTCCATTGAGTTTCTATTAGTGTTGATCTAGGTGACATATATTTAATTAGTATTTTTCTTATATTGCGGTTTGATTTAGTTTGGTTCGGTTGACAAAATCAAAACCGCAAACCGAACCAAACCATGCGGTTGAGTAAAAAAATGATCCGAATACATCCGAACCAAATGCGATTTTTTACGGTTTCGCTTTGGGTTAGTTCGGTTTGCAGTTTTTCTATTGAATTTGTTCGATTTTGAATACCACTAATACATGCAATAAAAAATCATTTGTTTTAGCCTACTCTTGGTGAGAGACACGTATATAATTTAAAAATTCGCCAGAGAGATTTTTTTTTTAAGAACCAGAGATACTTTCTTATAATTTGAAACAAGTATATAAAATATAAGTATCAATAAATGTTTGAAAGGGCCAACCTATTTAGCTTGTGAAATTAAATTTTTCTATAGTATTTACATCTCACCAACGAAATTGCTCTCCCACCTGAAAACGATATTCATTGCCCCCAACGGCAATTAACTGCATTCGTTTCTTAACATTTAGTTTAGGAGCGAAAAACAGTTAACCGCCTTTGATGCTATTTTGATCTTTTTAAGGTGCGGGAAGCATTTTTTTGAAGTGTAAAGAGCAATTTCCAAAATTGTGTTGACAAATGATCATAACTAACACCCCGTAATGTATATTGGGTTTATTCAATCTTAACGCCCCCCCTCCCCATTTAAAAAAATAAACCTTCAACCCCGTCCCTATTTGTTCATTATCCTAAAAAACAAGCTTTGAAAGTTATCTCACAAACCTTTTTAAAATACAAAAATTGACTTCCAACGGTTTACACATTTGTGGGGGTGGGGACCAAAAGAGCAACAATCGCATAATAATCTAGGCGAACTATCTAGATGAACCTAGTTGAAGATATGATTGGACCATTAGATTTTGATTCGGGGATCTCTTATCCCCCTCTCGATGCTTCTCGCATTCCCTTCAAATTTAAAATTTTGCCCCGCTCAAATTATATGATATGAAGCGTGTTTTGGACAGCAAGTGACATACACTAAATGTCATCAACAAAAAATCATGTGTTTTATTGGTTCAACATATACAATTGAAAAAATATTTAACATCTATATATGTTTCAAATTTGAACTAACCTTTTATTTAAGTGTAGGAAACGTCTTAAATTGAAGGAAAAAAATGAAATGAATTAGTACCCCGGAAAAGAATAAAACAAATGAAACATAAAAGGTTTGAACAAGTATGAACTAACCTTTTGTTTAAGTGTAGGAAACGTCTCAAATGTGATGTATTCGATAAACTAAACTTGCAATATTGCATAATGTAGCAAGATTCAGATTTAAGTTTTGTTTAGAATTTTAGGTTTTGAAAACATAAACGTGGAAATGAGGGAAGGAGGTTGGATAAAACTTTTATGTTGGTATGGTTCAAATTATTTAAATCTGAATCATGTGTTTAAGTTTTAAATTAGGGTCCCATTAGTTTGAATCAGTACAAATTTGGGTTCAACTTGCACCACTTAAATGACCTGTTATAGAAGGTCTTTATCATTTTATTTGAAATAAAAAAGTACAGGTGACCAATGTAACACCCAAGGCTGACGAGGGCGGAGAGTGGTCGTCGGTGCACAAGGCATGACAATGAGCAGCTTCTAGAGGAACCAAATCACATCGGAATGAGAGAGATCCTGAAGCCGTGTAGGTATGAGACTACATGGTTGAAGGAAGACTTATAAGAATTGTTTGGTACTACCTATATCAACAAGATGCATCTTCTTTTTGCTAGCTCATTTCATACGAACTCCACAGTTAAGCGTGCTTGACTTGGAGTAGTCTTAGGATGGGTGACCTATTGGGAAGTTTCTCGGTAAGCGTGCGAGTGAGGACAAAACACCCTGAAAAGACTCGTGTTGGTTTGTAGGGTCAGTCAGCAATGCTTAAAGTCGTCTGGATGTTACGACCAACTTTGTATTGTACACAGGATCAGGATCAGACTCTCTCTTTCTTCCTCTCTCCATCACCTTCTTCCTACCTTTCACCTTCTTATAATCTCTTCACAACTTACATCTTAACATATTCATTTACTCTTTCTCCTTCCTTTCATATCAAATTATTAGTATAACTTAATTCAACAAACAATGGATCTTGAATTTGAGAATAATTCTAAAAATTTGTTGAAATTAAAACCACTAAATCCAGCTGAGGTCAAGGCATAAAACGGAAATGAAAAGTCTTTGTTAAAATCAACATCTCAGTGTATCATGTTATAGCATGTTATTGACATCATATTCAACATATCAGGAAATTCAACTTTTTTTCTAAAGCTCCTCAACACTCATCCTTTTACTTCTCCATTAACTTCTGAACATACCACATGTGTATAGCAGGAACAATATTCAAACAAAACTTATTCTAGAACACAAATTGTATATCCAGAAAAAGAAATTGGAATATCATATTTAAATTTGAGGAAAGGAAATTTTAGGTTTTGGTATCTGGGAGTTAAACCTATTTATTAACTGCAGAAGCATTAAAAAGATTTGCATTTGTTTTCAAAAAGCTGCCAAAAAATATTTATTCACTACATCCAAGTTCACGTAAGCATGAAGTACTAGTCAACTTGCTTGACAGGTTCCCAATATTCAATCTGGTGCTTTCCAATATTTTACTAATAAATCAATGACCTAAGTTAAATGGGTCCAAGTTGGACCCAAAGTTCTAGTGGTGCAAACTAAAACAAACCTTCAAATTATATAATATGAATAGAGACAAATTGAAGAAAACGAAGGGTGCACGAGAAGCACAAATGACAATAAAAATTCTCTTTTGATTTACCAATTGCTGGTAAAAATGCCATGACTCTAAAATCAAAATAAAATAAATGGAATAAAAATATATCACTTAAGAAGAATGAGGAAAAAGTTTAAGACATGCTCTATCTTTGGTTTGAGTTACAAGGGCTCGTGAGGGGACCATCCACATTAGACAAAAGGTCATGAAGGGAGTTTGGGGGACCGCTCACATTAGACAAAAGCAACCGCATAAGTGAGAGAGACATCACACTTTTATCCAAAACCTTAAGGCAATGAATTTGTGGGATCTCTCACTTATAAAATCTTCAATCTCCACTTTTCTAACCGATGTGAGACTTCTAACTCACATTTGCATACAACAATATCCCCTTCAAGTGTGTGTCCATCAAATTTAACATGCTCACCCCTCAAGCGGAAGTTCTTTCATCCACACACACTATCTTGTATTTGTAACACCGTTATCGTTTGTGCACTCAACGTCGCCGCCTGATACCACTGTTGGACACGAGGGGAGCCCGACAAACGCACAAGTGAAGTGAGAGAAGCACCACAATTTTATCCAAAATTTTAAGGCAATAAGTTCATAGATCCTCTCATTTTAAAGTGTTCAACCTCCATTTTTCTAACTGATGTGGTATTTCTAACTCACACTTGCATACAATAAAAGATAGTATGGCATTTATAAAATTATGTTATTTAATAGAGATAGTAAAGGATTTTGATTGAAATAATAAATATAAAAATAAGAAAATAAACGAGTATGGTATAAGCTCCAATTCTTCTTTTTTCTTTTTAAAGGAAGCTCAAATTCTTTTTTCTTTTTAAAGGAAGCTCAAATTCTTCTTGAAGTGTAGTATAAAAAAAACGTTATAATCTAGTGAATAAAAAATGTTATAAAGATGTTGGTAAAAAAAAATGTTATAAAGATGAGAATATTTTTTTTGAAGGAATAAAGATGAGAATATGTTAACCATATTTTAATTAATGAAATGACGTGATTCATCCCCATAAAAAAAAAACTGTATTTTATTACCTAAGAATAGTCATTTCTAAATACCTAAGAATGCAAAGAACACAACATTTTCAATGTATAACAGCGGCTGAAAACCATGGTTGTTGAAGGCGTTGTCTTTTCTTTTGAATGTTTTATTGCATATAGGCAATTGCAACAAATTAATATTTTTTTGAAGAAGTGCAACATATTAAAATTATTGTCTATAACCATTTAAAAGAAAAAAAAATAAAAATTGTCGGTGATTTTAGAAAATGCATTTTTGTTGTTGTTAATAGTGGCTACAATCTAAACCATCGTTATTATGATATTAAAAAGAACAGTTAAAAACTACTTCTATTGACTTCTAAAATCAATTTATCATATTAACATGAATCAAATATCTATAAGTAGTACTTTTTTATCATATTAACATGTAACAACGACCTTACTTAAACAATATCTCTACTATAGAGTCGTACTATTGTGTCTTTGATTTCTAAAAAAAAGTATTTATATGTTGTATAAATCAAATTAAATGTCAAACCAAACCCAAGTAAATCAATAAATTAAGGACTTCCTTTCTTGATCATTAACTCAAATCAATTTATAGATCATAAACTTCCATTACTCAAATCAATCGCACACGGAACACTATGTTGAAAAGGTTTAATGGAACGATAAGATTAAGAGATATAAAAAAAGAAACATTAATTGAAAATGAACGGTAACAAATCATAGCAGTTCAGGCTCTATTAACGGTGTCGGCGTAGAGAACCGGTATTTCATGGTTAAAAACCCAGTTACTTTGATTAGAAAAAGCTGAGTTTGTAGGACCAAATTCATCTTATCTTATCTTAAATATAAGGTTAAATCTTATCCCAAAAGTCAGCTCAAAGGATGAGGGTACTCAAACATATTTATACACTCAACAGTCTTGGAACTTGAGCGATGTGAGACTAACAACAAACAACTTCAACATCCACTCTCACATCTAGCGTGGGCCTGAGTCCAATTCCCACATCGCAATCCTTAACCCGATTCCCGGGAACCAGAAGGATGTGGGACAAACTACAAAAAACTTCAACATCTTTTCTTATCTTATCTTATATATAAAAGGAAGAAAGTTCTGCTCATAAACCCTACCAAAACCCTAGGTCAATCCTAACCCATTTTATTGTAATGTTCTTGCTTAGGCGCCAAAACGCAGACTTTTTAAAATGATAAAATGGAAATCTTACCATTCTTTGTCCTTCAACAAAAAGACTCTACCATTTGTATGATTGGATGCCTAAAATTTATCACAAGTGTTCAGAGTAACGCATGCAACAAGGTAAGTGTTACCCATGCAATAAGCCAAGCGTCATGACTAGTGAGGAATACATACAACAAACCAAGTGTCAAGAGGAATCCATACAACAAGCCAAGCGTTACCCAACCCATGCAATAAATCTAGTGTCATGACTCATGAGGAATATATATATACAACAAGCCAAATGTCAAAATGAATGCATGCATACAATAAGCTTAATGTTACTCATGCAACAAACCAAGTGTCAAGAGGAATACTTGCAACAACTCAATTGTTATTGATGCAGTAAACTCAAGTGTCAAGTGGATTACATTCAACAAGCTAAATATTATTCATGCAATAAAACATATCTATTTCTTCTGCCCTCATGAATCTCACCCCCTTTCTTTTGAACTCACAAAAACCTCAACTCTCTATCATCACTTTTTTTAAAAGGGCATCTCTCTTCTTCTCTCATAAGTCACAACCCTCTCTCTTTCTTATGGATCCTCTCTGCCTTCCCCTTATGTGCTCGCTTTTCGCAAATCACGTGACATTTGAAACATGCATCTCTATTGCAACTTCTTCAATTGATGAATTCTTATATGACTCAATCAACACCTAGATTCACACCGTCAATAAGCCCACCTCCACAATCCCTTGCTCCGACGCCAAACCTTCTGCTATTGACAATCATAGCTCGTCGCAAGGTCAATAACATGTGGCTTGAAATCAGTCTCCTCATTCTCATTCTTTCTCATATGATACTACTCTCTCTCTCTCCAACACCGGCCCTAGGCCATAGACGGGGGATGCGACGGCCTAGGGCCCATGCCAGTAGGGGGCCCAATTTTTTTTATGGAGGGGGTGTATATACTAATATTTGATTTATGGGGTATATATAGCAAAGTTTACCGAAAGGCCCCAAACATTCACATGTAGAAGGCTGGGCTGAAGTCTGTTAATATTTTTGGCCCTTTTAGCGTGATTTGCTTTAGAACATTGCTTTTTAAGCCCCCCTAAAATCTCCAAGGGCCCCCTAAAATACCGAATTTGCCCTTTTATACAACATATGGTAGATATATACCGAACCAGTTAGGAAGATAACTAGGGGATACTCAATTACATGATCCGGTAGATATAATCCAGATTCGTTAGGGATATAACTTCAAAACGGCATGTTACAGAAATTGTGGTGTTTTGTCGTAGTTATTATATAAGACATGACATTTATATAAGACAGAACACAAATTTGGTTCTCTTATTTCTTCTTTTGCACTCCACTTAAATTTTATTCTAAACTTTGCAATTTTCCATAAGAATCATACCAACAAACCGTGTTAACTTCACTCAATTGCAATCAATGTAAATCATATTTCTTCCTATCACATTGAAAGTCTACATAATTTTCATTCTTTTGACATGAACACATGAGTAATGGAAATTGCTTGCTTTGAGT
>Ga0228711_1008335_pt1 | contig 14592 bp, 10 predicted proteins | sample MedpolnodulmetaG_2_FD_177996 | JGI IMG/M metagenome (GOLD analysis project Ga0228711, IMG submission 177996) | Root nodule microbial communities from Medicago polymorpha collected in Santa Monica, California, United States - brown nodules | ecosystem: Host-associated > Plants > Roots > Nodule...
CCCCAAAAAAAAAACAATTTAAAATAGATTCAATAGAGGAGACGGTACCTGACGGAGCCTTGAAAAAAGGAAGAGCATAAACAGACAGCGACGACATGACATACTTCAGCAAGACCAAACGACCACCCAAAGACAGATGCTTTGACTTCCAACCCGACAGTCTAGTTTTAATCCGAGTAATAAGAGGATCCCAAAACGACAAACGCTGAGCATTACCACCAATAGGCAACCCCAGATACACAAAAGGAATGGTTCCCACCTTACAATTCAGTACCCTAGCCGTTTGTGTCAACCAGGACGGTGCAACATTCACACCTACTAAATGGCTTTTCGAAAAATTCACCTTTAAACCAGACAAAGTTTCAAAAAGAATAAGAATAGCACGCATGGTCTTGATATTTGCCCGCGATTTCTCTCCCAGAATCAAAGTGTCATCTGCTAACTGGAGATGAGACACTACTGCCATATTACTGTCGCCCACCTTATAGCCAGAGAAGAGATTATTAACCCACAACGACTCCATCAACACATTAAACCCCTCTGCAGCTAAAAGGAACAAAAATGGAGATAGAGGGTCACTCTGCCTCAATCCCCTTCCCAAAGAGAACTCATCCGTTGGAGAACCATTGACCAAGACCGACGCGGTAGCGGTGCCAATGCACTCTTTTATCCATTTTCGCCAAAGAGTCGGAAATCCCATTTTGCCCATAACCTCATCTAAATACCCCCAGTCTGTAGAATCATATGCTTTCTCAAAATCCACCTTGAAATTACATCTATGGGCTTCATCAACAATTTCATTAGCAATCAAAATACCATCCAAAATCTGACGACCTTTAATGAAAGCCGACTGAGTATCCGAAACCACAGAATCAATCACAGAACGAAGTCTATTAGCAAGCACCTTCGCCAAAATCTTATACATACTGCCCACCAATAAAATCGGTCTAAAATCGTTCAGGCGTTGAGGACTATCGACCTTAGGAATAAGAGCGATTAAAGTGTTATTGATACCTTTTGCCAACCTACCATTCCTGTGAAACTCTGACAAGAAACACAAAACATCAAGCTTTAAAATATCCCAAAAATTCTTTATGAAACCGAGATTCACCCCATCTGGCCCCAGGCACTTGAAATTATCACAATCCCACACCGCCGCCTTAACCTCGTCCAAAGAGAATGGCTTTATCAATACCGCCCTATCTCTACAATTCAACATTCGAAAATTCATATCATCCAATCTAGGTCGATGAGCATGACGAGTCTGGAAATGCGACGAGAAATGGTTGAAAACAACATTACGCACGTTTTGAACCCCTTCAACCACCGCTCCATTCATCAAAAAGAACGAAATGGAATTCCTTCGGTGTCTATTTGACATAATACCATGAAAGAACTTTGTGTTTGCATCTCCTTCACATAACCAATTAATTCTTGACTATTGCCAGCAGATACTAGAATGAATGCAAGATAAAGAGAACAATTTATCCGTAAAACCGTGAAGCGCGTCAATCTCTTCATCACATAAGACTTCTGTCTCCCCTTTCAAATCTAAAGTTGCAATATTTTCCTTTATAGTTGAAATTCTAGCAGGAAGATTCTGAGAATGACACTGGTGCCATTCTTTTAAAGCTAATTTTAGGAGTTTTAATTTCTCTTTCAAAACATAGCCACCCTAACCTTCGATCTGAAAGGACAACCACTTATCTCGAACAAAATCATTATAACCAGGAAGAGACTCCCAACACTTTAGCATACGCAAAGGTCTCCGTCCCCAATTTTCAACATCAATAGCAAGCACCGGAGGACAATGATCCGACAAACCACGAGTCAGGGCCAACTGGGAACAATTAGGTCAAGTCAAACACCATATTTCAGACAACAAAAACCAGTCAATACGACTCATAGACTTCCCGTCCCCCGAAACCACGTGAACAAGCGACCCCGGAGAGGGAGGTCTATCAGAGCATTAGTATCAATAAAGTTATTAAAATTGTCACTCCACACTGCATTATAAACCCTTCCAACACTACGGCGTTCTTCAATACAACGGACTGCATTAAAATCGCCACAAACACAAACATTTTGACTTGATAGAACCCCCAATCTCATAGATAGATGATTCCATAGACGCTGCTGACGGGAAACATCACACGGAGCATAAATATTAAGCAAAACAAACTCTTCACCAGTTTTCAGGAACCGGCCTGAAACCACCAAGACATGATCAAAAGAAAAGGACGACCAAACCTCCACCTTTTGAGTATCCCAAGAAGTAATTATACCACCAGATGCTCCTACTGATGGTTGAAAATAGAAGACAACATTTACATCACCCCATAAGGATTTACAAACTGAGGCATCTAATACAGATAACTTAGTTTCCTGTCAACAGAGAATAAAAGGCTTTTTCTCCCGCACCAAATTACACACTTATTTCCTTTTTTCAGTACTCCCTGAACCCCTAACATTCCAAGAAATGATCTTCATATCAAACAGACAATACACCAACACACCCCACCCCCATGTTACCACTAAAGTTCAAACTACACATCCCCACCACCTCCACCATGAGTTTTCCTCCCCCACACCCGACAGAACATCAAACTTATTATTTTTGTCACCCTCAAATTTAAGGCCAATTTTCTTCCCTATATCACAAACATCGTCAACCGTCGTCTTCTTATTAGTATTAAGCACCAACAAGTTCTCCCAGTCATTGTTGACTGATGATTGAGACGCATCACTAGGCGAAGGAACATTAGAATTAAGCTTAGCATTAGAACTTCCTGACACCGCCTTCCGTTGTTTCATCTTCCTTTGCAAAACCCGAAGCACCTCCTTTCGATCGTTATCGGACAATCTTGCAATACGTTTAAGACTCTGTGCACATAAGTAATCACTGCCCTTTTTCTTTGATATTTTATGGCCTCTTTTAGAGGAGGAAGCATGTAATGCTCTCGGCTTTAACAACTGTCGATTGTCAGAATCAAATTGTTTATTGACCCACTCCAAACTCCACGGTCCAGACACAGAGGAACGAACCCTACCCGGAGGACAAGAAGAAGTTCGCTTAACTATCCGCTTTGTAATACAAAAATGGTCCCCTGGTTGTTTGTTTCCCACACCTTTAGTAGCCTGCGCAATCATCTTTTCATTCATGTCAGTAGTTTCCACACTCGGCCTTAGCTGGGGAGTTAAACCCACATCCGGTTCTTTCGACAAAGGAAATAAAGGTGTCGGGGGTCTAGATATCAAAGGTGACTCGTTCTTAGAACCAAAGAATACTGGGGATGAGTGATTTACACATTGATTATTAACCTCCCTGTTCCAATCCTCGGATAAATGATGTACAAGATCGTCAACGTCACCACACCTTGCGACTTCAACATGACTTTCCGGTATTCCATGTGGTTCTTCATCTATACTTTCCTCATCGTCAAATAAACAAGCATCCTCTCCCACCGAAAAACCCCACTCTTCAATAATTTTAAAATCAAAAATAATTCCATCTATCATAACTTGAGCCCCTGTATTGATAATCTTTAAGGATGTAGTAGACAATAGTATCCGTGCATAATCAAAGCGGTCTCTATCCACAATAATATCATCAACCTTCAGCAAACAACCACAATCCAACACACATAATTTTAAAAAATCAATATTCCATGCATGAAGTGGCACGCCATAAATCCGCACCCAACCGCCTCTTTCACGAAACAACATATCCTTATTCCACCAAACCGGTTTAGAGAAGAAATTATTAAAAAAATCAGTAGCTCCAGACAATAGAGAACTGACATCCCCGTCATCAAGAGTTTTCAACAACACCTTATTTGCACCCAAAGGAATAATAACAAGTTTGTCGAAACCCGCATCAAAAATCCGCCTTTGTAACACTGGTATAGAATCCCCATTCAAAACGGAAACCACCAAACCCTTCGATGCCCATGTCTTATCATCAACAATAGATATATATTTAGGAACATACGTCTGTTTAGATTGCACCACAAGACTAGAACCCCTACCTCCTGTCAACAGCTCGTCCACCACCTGTTTTCCCGCCCCACCACCATCTTTAAGTAACCCACTCATCTTTCTTTTTTCTCCCTCTAAAATTTTTTCATTCTCAACAAGATGTTTCCCTCCCTCAATAATTTTTTCTCCCTCAACCCTCGCAATTCCGTCTTCCCGTTTATTACCAAAACGATCATAACTCGACACTTTCGCCACCACCTTACAGTCACCAAACCTCACATTGTTCACAGCCCTTAACAGTTTATCAATATCTTTCACCTTGCTATAACGGACAAAACCAAAGTGCTCCATTTACATTACGTTTCCTAGCCAAGTACACATCCTCCATAACACCACAAACCTCAAAACCTTGCCTTAAAGAGCTATATGTAATATTATCCGGTACATTGGTAAAATAAAAAGATACAAGATTATGACTTACAGTACCAGTGAATGATATTTGCTGATGTCGTTGTCGCATAGGAAATAATGGTCTTGTAGTTTCTATGGCTGCGCCTGTTTCCTCAACAAACGGCTTTGCATCTCTGTCCGTAACCACCGAATTGCGCCGCTTTCCAGGACCTCTGTGTCCGTCGTCAAAAAACACACCATCCCGATCGTCTTTCCTTATCTGGTACGGCTGCTTATGAAGGGACGACGATCGGTCTCCCAGCTTGTGTGCGCCACCGCGAGACCCACCATGACGAGAATATTGCATTATAACCTTGCCATCGTACGACAGAATTGGCTCGCAAAAATCCCTTGAATCCTCTAATCCTAGACTGCCTTTGCCGCCTCGAACCTCCTTGCCGCTGATCCTCCTGAAGCTTGTCCCGTCCGTCTTCCACCTGTTTCGGCGCTTTCCCCCTTCGCGGTCTCACGTAAGACCACTCTCCCCTAAACCCCCCATTTGGTGGCACCCTGCTTGGACCCCTACCCCCTATAGTACCTTGCTTCCGGTGAAGGTGAATACTGTCGCGGTGGCCCATGGTGGTGGAACCTAGGGTTACCGCTTCTCACAGTCTCTCGACCACGCTTTCTCTCACTCATATAACAACTATTGTAATGCAGCGAATAAATGATGAGAATCTTAACTTATGATAGATATTTCTTTTTTCGCTCTCTAATTCTTAAAAATCACTTTCGTCTAATTTATCCATCTAGACAGAGAGAAAAAAAATACCCTTTTTCCCGATCTATCCATTGAAATGCAAGAAAATAATAAAAGTGACTATCCTCTCCTTTTTTTTTTTTATCACCAATGATATTGAACATCTCTAATAAGAAGTTTTTTTATTTAATAAAGACATCAACCTATTAAACTATACAAGAATTTCCTCTCTCTTCATCAACTCACGGATAAAAGTTGATCCCACTATCTCAGATTTATGTGTTACCCTCTACAATTTCTTTTTATTTATTTTTTAAATGCACAAATTAAAGTGTGTATTAATGGCACCTATTTAATGACTATTTTTAGTTTATTATTACTGGAGTCATTGAATTATTAACAGATACTTTCATCAAAAATTATAAATAAGTGATGTTTACATATGTAATCCATTTAATTTCTCTTTTTATATTATTATCATTGTAAATGCTTACGGTGTGTCTTTAATTATCATACATTTATTTAACACATCATTTTCTCTCTATCTTTCTATTTTCATTAGTTCGCTAACATATCACATTTATCATATCACTCTATTTATTTATTTCTTCGTCGAGATGTAGAATTATATTAGGTGTCTAGATTTCCAAAACTATAGTACTAAAAGAGAGAAATTAGAGAATAGAAGATTGAGATGATTTAACTCAAGTGATTTTGATTTTCCATGTTTATTTTATTGGACCAAAACATTTGTATTGTTAAAGGGGTACATCTATGATCTCCTTCTCCCTGGTTGGATTCTTCTAGCAGCAGTTTTTAGTTTATGTTTAAAAAATATTTATTAGCCTGGTCCATGCTTTGATCCGCCCGGTTCACCAAACCTGACGTTTGACTCAACCAATTCGACCAGCTGGTCCCGGTCCGGTCTAGTTTTCTAAACAATGCATGGAACATCCACAATATGCAAGTATCCATACTCTGCTACTCTACTAGTTGTCAACTCACAAAGTTCAACTACATTTTACACAATATTATTAGAGACAGTTAGATACATATGACACACGAAAAAAAAACAAAAATACTTGTTTCAAAAAGAAAAGAAACTTGAATACAAAACCCGATTAGGTAATTATTCTGGTAATGTAATGCATATAGCATACTTATACTCGCTAAAATTCATACAAACTCATCACTCATCATGGAACTTCTTGGCTAGTTCCCTTTTTCCTAGAAAAAATACCTCCGATAAGTGGAATCAATGACTTCTTCTTCTTCTTCCTAAGAGAAGGGTGCCTTTCCAACTTCTCAACACCTTGATGACCTTGAGGTAACATGACATGAGAAACTGATGGTGGATTCGCGAACGTCACATACCTTTTCTTTTGAAACTCCATTAATTCTTCATCAAATCTTGAACTTTTCACTTCAAAGGTTGTTAAATTCTCAACGAACTTCACGTCTTCAGTTTCTGATGATTCCACTTGATGTTTTTCCATTTCACGTTGCTTCAATTGTTTGAGCTCTTGCTTCGTGCGTTCGAGTTCTTCCTGGAGAGATGACATACAATGTGCCATCAACATGCTTTCTTCTTTAGCTTTCTCTAGATTCTCTCGTGTCCCCTCCAGCTCAGCTGTAACGTTTTCAACCCTTGAAGACTGATCAACCCCATTTTCATTTGCTCCATTGTGAATCTATAGATTAGAAGACATGGAGAGGAACAACAATTAATTATTAATCATGTGTGGAAGTGTAAATTTTAAACCATAAACAAGTGATCATGAGGAAATTAGATTGTCATATAATACTTATGAATCTCTAAAATAATTTTGGTGTGTGTAAATTAAGTTATCTCAGCCGATACTACTCTTACACCATAATCTAATGTTTTTAGTTTTTACATACCTACGGGTCAATAAGTAATTTTTTTTCCGACCAAATGATTAAGAATTTGAGTATATCTATCACTCATGTCGCACCATATTGTCATGCTATATTGAAAACACAAATGAATTTACTTACATGTAGTGCACAGTCAAAAGTAAAAATTAAAATCAGAATTTTTTTTTTTCACTTCCTTTATTCAATTAGACGGTGAAGAAAGCAAAAGACACAAATACAAGCAAGCACATGACACACTCTGCAAATTGATGACAATTTGTACTTTGTAGTTTGTACCCAGTTTCAAAATAACATAGGATATATAGGAGAATCTTATTGATTGATGGTATTCAATTAAAATGTCCAAGAATTCCTCTTGGCCAGTATTTTTTTTTTAATAAGTATATAAAATATAACCATCCAATGAATAAAATTTGGGTTGTGCCTAACTCAATCTTACAAAATCAATTTGTAAGGTGAGGACTACCCCATTTATAAACATATTATCATGCATGTATGAAATGACAAGTATAATTGGTGATTTAAATAATTCAAGGAATTAACCATTTTGATACTCTAATAAAATTGAATGATGTGATGGTGTATAGAACCTGGTGTTTGAGTTTAGTTGCAGTTGCATAGAGCTCTCCAGCTAAAACTTTATCACCGAATAATGTAACAGCCTCTTTGACGGACCTGAATGGCGCCCTTGTGTCTATCTCTGTATTTCTCGTGAGCAGCATCACACCCTCTTTCTTCTTATTCATCTTTGTGTTAGAGAGAGATAGAGAGAAGAATGAGATAATTAGGTTGGTTATAAGTAGTAGTTAGTAACGTGTAGTAGAAATGGACAATATTAAAGGAGACAATTGGCATAATATATGGTATGAAGATTGGAAGCTTCGTTTCTTCGCGTCCACTTCACTAGAACAATTCTGTTATACTATCTGAGAAAGAGAGCCAAAGCGGTGGGTGGATATGCTATTGGTCTTGGATATTGTTCCTATGTTATGTTATGTTATGTTGGACCTAACCTAATTTGCCCAAACTTTGTTTTATATTTAACAGAATTGAAGAGGACCCTTCACCCATACCCAACTTTTGTTTCCCCCCCACTACTATAGGACTTGTTGTCTTAGAGAAGCTAGCATTTCCAAAGAGAGAAGCTAACTCAATGTATAGAATCTTTTATTCCTTTGCTCCCAAGATTGAATATACACCACTGCATGGTTGCCAAGTTACCAAGCAACCTATCTTACCTTTGTTCTTAATTAGTGATACTTTTTAATGGAAACCTTAACATTAGCTTTTTAGATTTTTATATGTAATCTAATTCATTCCTACAAACTGGAGTTTGTAAAGTAAGAGGTTACACTATTTAAATATTCTTTTTTAGACGTTATCTATTTTTGACGTGAAATTTGAGTGTTTTTCGATATAGCTAGCTAGATGCGAGGGCTGGTTTTTTTTTTCTTTTTCCGATGGTGTATAATTACATTTTTATATTTTGATTATATTTTGTTCTACATAACCCAAGAACACTTGGATGATGAGATCGTAAGGAACAACTTAGCTAAAGATCTTGAGTGAGTTTTGTCACTCATCGCGGTCATATCCGACTTGATAGATTAATCTTTGCACACATAGATACCCGGTTTACACCAAAAACTTGTTATATTACTGATTATATTTTGTTCTACATAACCCAAGAACACTTGGATGATGAGATGGTAAGGAACAACTTAACTAAAGATCTTGAGTGAGTTTTGTCACTCATCGCGGTTATATCCAACTTGATAGATTAATCTCTGCACAAATAGATACCCAGTTTACACCAAAAACTTGGTATACATAAAGTGACATGAAGGGTTTGCTAATGAAATTTGTGTGTCGTATCTACTACACTCCATTAGATTAATGCCTTGCGTGATTAGTTCCATGTGAGAATGATAGCATATTCATGATGAGCATATGTATAACAATTTATTTAAAACAAAAAAATATATAACTTGTCACCGTAAGGCATAAGTTAAAAAACTAAATATATAAGTTTTTTATTAAAAGTTGTGTATTTAATGTGTTAAAAGTCTTAAAAGTTATCTTTTTAATATAAAACTTATTTTGTAATTATATTTTAAGCTTCTTAACCTGTGTTCCAAGGACACAAGTTAATATCTTTAAAAAAATGCGTCAGCTTAAATTTTCCTATTATTCTTTTTGAAACAAAAGTTTCATAAATTGTAACCAAAAAAATAAAAAAATTGTTTCATAAATATTTTCAATTTTTTCACACACAAAATCACAATCAATAGTTTCATAAATTGGATCCTTCGGGTTGACCTTTCTGTGCCCTTGCTATCCAACAGTTGTAGCTCTTAGAGGAACATTGAAATTCTTCTGCAAGAGCAGCAAGACTGTTCGAAATCAGGAAAGAGACTCTCCAACTAATAATAAATCCATCAAAGTGCGTTCAATTCACAATTTGTTTAAGTGAATTCACAACTACTTGTACTACAGTATTTTGAATTTAGTATTTCGTTACTCGGAATTAATTTTATTTAAAATCTTAAAGGTTAAATTAAAGTATTGAGCTGCATAATTCAGACTATTACAAATTTAATTTTAGGAGAAAAATTATGAAACATAAACAGTTCAATTAAATTGCATTTTTAATCAGCACCAAACAAACCACGTTGCAAGTGTACTGCTTCTAAACCTTGGCAATCAGCAGACAACATGTGTGTTTCCATAAAGTCTATAAACAATAACAGTAATATAGTGTACGCTCTTTGGCAACCTGCTTGTCCCTTTCTTTTGTTTGGTAACTGTATTCCTCTGGATTGTTATACATTACACTCCACAAGTAAAAAATAATCGGATTATCTACGAGTCCCAAACATAAAAATTCAAAAGTATTAACTTGGAAAGGTACAGAAAAATTATCAATAAGCTAGTTGTCTTTTTCTTTTAATTTAATATTTTGGAAGTTTTCAGATTTATCCACCAGCATTTATTTTTCCTCTATGAAATATCTTTCCATGCCTTTCCAAACAGAAACTGAACTTACGCGTTCAATTTCAGATACGCTCATCACACAACAATTGCAACGATGAGGCACAGCTACCATGGAACCTACCTCTACTTTCTTCTATCCCATTCATCCTAGATAGTGGAATTGATGAGGTGAGTGTAAAGGGTTGTTGCTCAGAGGTTGAAGTTATCTTGGAACCAAGTGATTCTAGCGATGCAAGGGAATGGTGAGGAAGCATGACTTGGGCACCCGGATTCACTGCAAAAGTTTCAAGTCTTCCACTTCGCCAATTAGGATATTGGACCCTCATAACATTGCTATTTACACCAGACCCACCTTGTGCTACTAGTTGCGCTGCCCAAAAGTTTTGGTACTGCTGTTTATATGAAATTTCCGAACTATAATTAGTCCCACATAATGGTGTACCATAATAATGAAGTTGCTGCAACCGAACCTGCGTTCAATTAAAGCATGAAGGAACAAAGTTACAAAACTCATTATCATTGCAATAACAAATTAGGAGCTACAATAGTTATTTATATGAACTGCACATTTTCCCTTTTTCTTGGTGGGGCAGGTTATTCTAAACAATAAACTTTACCTGCCACATTCATGTTTGAACAATAATATAAATCACTATAAGCTGTCTTTGTAAAAGATGGCACCTAAAATTTGTAGTTCATTAATATAACATCATAGGAGTCTATAGTAAGAAAGATTAAAACCTGTGGTCCTGCCGCAGGAAGCTGATCAATGTAAGAAGTTGAGGTATACTGATTTGGTGGAGTTGTAGGTATTGGCATGAGCCCATGCTGCTGTTGTATAGACCGAAAATAAGGCACTTGCGATTTTGAGAACTGTTCTAACCTCCTGCTTCCACCTTTAGTAAAACAGTCTTCAACCTTTAACCCGTTACCTCCAGTCGACAAGGACAAGGACAAGAAGTTGAAATTCTACAGAATATGAAATATAATCATCAGAGCATGAGGAAGAGGGGACAAGGGGAGACATCATTACCAAAAACACTCATAAGCTTACTTGCTTTTGAGGATCACATTTTGCAGGCATCGGAGGATCCTTAGAGAGTGATATGTCAAGATAATGGCACTGTTGTTGAAGAATACCATTTTTAGTTTCAGGGAAAATGTCCAAACTAGCAGAATGAACTGTTCTAACATCAAAACTATTTCCATTTCTCATCCCATTCGAGTTTTGTGCTTTGATTAGAACTCCACATTTTGATCCTTGGTTTACTCTGGTTTGGTGACATTCGTAACGCTCAGATTCTTTGGCACCATGTTTTTTTGGAACTTCTAAACTCCGGATGAGCTGACTAATGTGAACATGAGCTGCACAACTCTTCCATGACTTTTTATGAACAACAGCTTCGGAAATCTGCATCATCATTAAATATTTATTATTGGAAAAAACTAATAGGCGTTTGAGTGGAGTGCATCGACTATGATGAAAAACTTTTTAATCATGCAAAACAACAACACTAAGCATGAATTTTTAGTTCCTTACCTTCCCACCAGAAGAACAACTTTCCATCAAATCGTGTTTGGAGTTGCAAATAGCAGCATTCAGCCAATTTGGAGCTTTAGCGGCAGCAGAAGACCTTAAGAAAAAAAATCCATCGAATTTGGATAAGCAGAAATGAAGGGGGTGGAGGAAATTAGGCTACATAACAAGGTCAAAATGAAGTTAAGGAAAAGAAATTTACTGCAAACAAGAAGCATTAGTCGCAGCAGATGCACTCTGTGTCGAGCCTGGCAATAATGTTAGACCTTCTGTGAAAACAACCAAAGATGTCTAGATATTAGCCAAATGATGAAATACTTTAGTCATCACCCAAGTAAGAAAAATCACTTCTTGTAACAACCAACGATCAAAATTCTGTCCTCGCATACCGTTTTCTCTTTGATAATTGATTATATGTTGTTCTTGCTTACAATCAATGCCTCCGACCTGAAACGTAAGTTGATAAATAAGACACCGGTCATACTAGCGCTAGCTTGTAAAAACAAGAGTTCTAAAAGCAAACTGTAAAAGACAAAACAACTACCTTCTCATACTCCACATCTACTTTTCCCCCAATATGTGAAAATTGCGATTCTGTGGACACATTTAATCTGCAAATATGATGACAAAACACAATAAATAAATATGAAAAAGAATTTGAAAATAGAGATTTCACACAATGCAACTTAAAAACTACACACCCCATTTCAAGAGACAATTCAGAGTCATGCACTTCAATTTTGCAACCATTTTCACTCTTAACCATCATAGGCACACCCTGCAGATTTACTTTTGGAGCAGTGCTTTGAGTTGCCATCAAATTATCTGCACTCCCAGTTAAATCATTGTCCTCAACACCAATGGTTTCACTTGAACTAATTTTTGCTGCTCCCATAGACGAACTTTCAGGAATAAGATTAGTATCTTCAACAGCTTCTGAGGCTAAAACACATGACAAATAAAAATATAATCAGAAATTCATAAAACAATAATTATTATTATTATTAGTAGTAGTAGTAGTAGTATTAATTAATAATAACTAATGAAACCAATGTGATAGAGAGAATAAATAACCTTGAAAAGTAGCATTAGTACTCTCCTCTTGTTCTTGTGAAACCGAATTCTTAGGTAACGATTCGCGGTCTACTGCATTCTCAGCATTGAAACCACCATTGGTAGGAAACATTCCAGCCAAAGCATAGAGAGTCTCTGCAACCTCTTGCTCATCTTTTGTGATAGGCCCAAGCACAATTTGTTTCTACAAAAGCAAAATTACATGAAATTTAAAAAATAAAATAAAAAGATAAAAGGATAAAGTTTAAATCATAGTAATAAAGAGGTTAAGTAATTCTCACTTTGGTTTTCTTTATGCTATCTTTTTGAGGAGATTCTTCTATTCTTTGGAACTTATGGTTCAACTTTTCTGAATCAGTTAAAACGGATTTGCGACCCCGTTTCTTCATTGCTGATATTATCAATTAATAAAAATCGCAACTTTTTCATAGGCTAAAAAAACAAAAACAAAAACAAAAGAAGAATTATAAAAGCGAGCTCAATATGAAAAATGGTACCTGAACGTATTTTACGGGGAACAGAGGAATGATCAACGGCATTGCATTCATTGAAAACCTACAAAATGAAATAATCAATAACTGTTAGTTAGTATGTTTTGAAGAAGAAGAGAAAAAAAAGTTGAAATATGTTTGGTAGAAAAGAAAGAACCTTTTTGGGAAGGTTGAATTTGTGAGAACCGGAGAGATTGCAACCCATTGATAATGCTTCAGCTACAGCACTTAAGCTTCTCACCTTGTCTTTCTTTGTTTTTTTCAAACCTATGATTTATCAGAAAAGAGAAGAATAAAATGAGAAGAAGGAAGAGAGAGACAAGGGAAAAGAAGGTTAGAATAAAATACCAGATTGTTGTTGTTTTTTGTTAATGTGTCGTTTTGTGTCGCCACGCTTCTTCTTGTTGTTCTTCATTTGAAAATAATCACCTTATTCGTCTCATCCATTCCAATTCTACAGGTTCTGACTGAAAAACAGCAATGAGAATGAGAATGAGAATGAGAGTGTTTATGTTAAAGAAGAAAAGGAAAAGATAAAAGAGAAGGAAAGTAAGTAATGTTGTGCCTTGCGTTCAGAGAATCAGGTTCTTTTGTGAAAATAAAGAGAAAGAGAGAGTTAAATGTTAAACACTCACTCACGTGAAAAGAAAGCTAAAGAAATAAAGGAAGCCTCCTCTCATTTGTCTTGTCCGTGAGGTTCTATTATTACTTATTTTCTTAATTATAATTTACATTGTTTTAGCATGATCTTCTTCTCCTCCTATTCCTAATATCTCAAAATGCTCAAAAAGTCAGTCCACTTCTTAATGGGAAAAACAAGAAAAAGCATGATCAGATTAACTCGTGTCGTGACTTTCAATTGAAACCACCAGTACCCCACACACACTCTCCTTATGTGTTCTGTTTATCAATTTACTATTTAATAAATTATCACTTTTTTTATTAATTTGGTTTTAAAATATTAAAATTAACTCAAATATCCTTGAAAGTATAACATTCATTAAAGATTAAATTGATAGATAAAATAAAGTTTAAAGAAATTTTAGTTGATTTTAAAGACTAGATTTAATGTTTATTGGACTCAACTCATTCTCAAACTCGCTTAATTAATGTCCTCTACCATAGCATGAAATGTTGGATTACACTTACTATCCTCCACATCTGTCAAATCCTATCGATGCTTTTTTATTGGAGAATGTTATCCAGTGTCTTGGGGCATTGGTTAAGAAGTCAAAAGAAGTAAGATTTTATTAAAAATTGATGTAACAATTAGTTGGTCAAAAGTAACGGTTTATATTTCCAAAACAATTTTTCTACTTTTGGATTCCTTAACCAGTGCTCCGGGGGCACTCGTTAACAAAACCCTTTTTTATTTCACTTTTGGGTTGCTAGTTGTTACTAAATTAAATAAAATTTGACCAAATTAAGAAATGTAGTTGATCTTGAAAGGAAAAAAAAAAAAGAAACTT
>Ga0228711_1008338_pt1 | contig 14590 bp, 4 predicted proteins | sample MedpolnodulmetaG_2_FD_177996 | JGI IMG/M metagenome (GOLD analysis project Ga0228711, IMG submission 177996) | Root nodule microbial communities from Medicago polymorpha collected in Santa Monica, California, United States - brown nodules | ecosystem: Host-associated > Plants > Roots > Nodule...
ATATATTTGTGCTAAATACTTGGAACGGTAGTTAACTACTGCCGGATAAATCCAGCGGTAGTTAACTACCGCTGAGGGTAAAAACGTCATTTACATGTGTCATTATGAAGTTTTGTATGTCAAAAAAGCAATTTTCTTGACACAAAATTTTCACTATTACATTGCGTGATTTTAGTGTGGTAATTCTTCTCAAGAGTCTTATCTATCCGATATGTGACTTGGGTTTTTCCCAATACACCCCCTCATGCCCAACACTCTTTGGGTTTGGTGCGTGAATAGGTAGGTGGCCCTTGAATTCAACAAGCTCTGATACCATGTTGAAAATTGGGGCCTAACTCACTCTTACAAAACCGACTTGTAAGGTGAGGAGTGTCTCCTCTATATAAACTCTTCTCAAAAGTCTTATCTATCCGATGTGGGACTTGGGTTTTTCCCAATAAGAAATAATTACAAAGAATTAGTTGGCATGTATATTGCTAGCGTTAGCCGTCATGCTTTTCACTTAAAATTTATGTGCGATAGTCACAAAGACATTACAAGGGAGCAAGCAACAACTAACTGAGCAACGTAGTGGTGGCAGTGGGGAGTACTCTATTACCACTCCTTCATCCACAACACATTGCGTGAAAGTTACATTTTGATGACCAAATAAATTTGCTATCGTGTTAATTATTTCTATTAAAAATATGTTGATACAAGTTGAATTGAGCGCAATAAACCACAAGTGATCCATTTTCAACAAGGAATGTTTAAAACTCCCTATGGAATAAATCAAACTTCTCCGATCATATTTGTTTTGAACCTCTTATGGTATAAGCCGAGGAAGAGGAAGAAATTACTCAGCAAGAGAAGACACTAGTCTAGAACAAATCAAGTAGGAAACCTAAAGACCAGAAGGCTTATAGAAAAGCCACATTACATTCTTATTCTTTCTCTTCCTTTTTCTCTCTCTATTGTTTTTGACCAATGAAAAGAGAGAAAATGAAAGTTGTCATCAAAGTTGTCTCAAATGGTTGTACACATATCACTACTGTACTCAAAACCACAACGTTAACACCCAAAGAAAGGTGCGCAACTCAGCCTATAAAGATAAACACCAAATAGTACCGAATCAAAAACATACTATGACAGACTAAGTCGCAAACCGTAGAAGGTATCCTAACAAGGAAGTTGTCCAGCAAAAAACATCCCACTAACCACACCAAAACAGCATAACAAAGAAGAAGAAGAAAACTCCACCGACATATACATACTTCTTGTTACCTGCCCTAAACAGCAAAACCCCCACCAATTAACACTCATTATCTCATGAGACAATCTTTTAGATTCCAACGTCACTCATAATACAAGCAAGTTGAAGATTTCAATCGACTTAACACCCACCTCTTTTCTCTGATCATGATATTAGAGAAAAGCTTGATATATATATATATATATATATATATATATATATATCATCCATGAAGATGTCTTTTAGCAACCGACACCTCAAGGTGTGATTTTCACTTTTTAGTTATAACTTTACTAAAAGACACCTTTATAAAAATTAGTTGATGTCTTTTAACAAATTAATGTTCATAGAATAACTTGCTAAAAGACTCTTTCATAAAAGGTGTCTTCTAGCAAAATCCTATATATATATATATAGATTTGGTAACAGAAAAAGATACAAACGAATGATAGATTCTTAAAATAAATGTCATCTACTTATATACTAACTAACTAAATGACCTTGACTACGTATATTTCAACAACCTCTCAAAAGCTGGAAGGTGTTTACAACATTTCCTGTTTAAGATGAGCAATACAAAAAAAAATAAAAAAAATCCTTGTATTGTCGTGTACAAATTGTACCAATATATCCTTGCTATCATCCTTCAAAAGAAAAATACAATAAATTTGCATCTCAACAAACGTCAATAAATGATAAGTGTCAAATTCATGTTAATTAACCGCATGGCACTTGTTAACTTATTTTGCAAGTAATCTAGGTAAAAGAAAACCCAATTTAATGTAAACACCTAATATTTTGTATTTTTAGGCCAATTAAGTTGTTATTACCAATTTACCTTCAAGTTTTGTATGTTTTTGGATCAATGACCAAGAATGATAAAGAGCAAGGATTCTGAGGAAAATTAATCTTACTAGGAAAGCCCGGAGAGAATCAAAAGAGAGTTTAAAGGAAAATGCAAGAGCAAATTCGCTAGACAAGCATCAATTTGCCAAGAGAATCATGGTGGTTTGGTGACTTGATTGGATGAGCTATCATTTTCCACCATCTGAAGAAAGCCCAAATTCTCTACACGAGCATAACTTTGTCTATTGAATTCCCACTTATAAGAATTCTATAAATAAATGGCACCACTTCTTTTCAAGGAGGAGGACCATAAACCAAAGACCATATGTTTGTTGCATAGAAGAAATCATAAACCAAGAAAGGGATAGACAAAATGATCTAGGGAAGAAAGATACAACAAAGGAGAATTGGGAATCATCTTCGGGGTCTAATCTCTTCCCTTCTTGTTTCTTAAGGTTATGTATAACTAATCCTTTCCATCTTTCCGATTAAGTATAGTTGTTATGGCTCTTTGGTAGATACTTAATCTTGATGGTTATATATAATTTTGTTTTCATTATATCAATGATTCTATTTCCATTCTTAATGCTTTTTTCGACGCGCAACTTGAAAAAGAACTATTGACATAAGAAGTACTCCATCCGTCTCAAAATGAATGTCGTTTAAGATTTTTACACACATATTAAGAAATGCATTAATTTAAAGAAAGAGACATGCTATTTTACCAAATTATCCTAATCAACTATTGGTTTGTTTTTCATTAAAGAAAAAATAATACTTTGGAAGTAGCGTGTATAGTATTAATTAAAGGGTATAATTGAAAAGAAAAGGTTATTATTGCATTGGAAATTGAAAAGTGACATTCATTTTGAAACATTTTTTTTTGCTAAAATGACATTCATTTTGAAATGGATGGAGTAATAGACATAGACTTTTTTTATAACGGACATGAGTATAAACATTTGTGGATGTTAGTTGTGAGATATCATGCTAGGTTTATAATCACAAACACATTCTGCGTTTAAGATATTGAATGTGAAATTCTAGCGCACTTGTTTTAAGATGCTATATGCAATGTTTCAACGTTATATGCACAGACAGATGATGTTCCGTTTAATGTTCCAACATCATACAATAAACAGAATAAGAACAAGAAAAATAAATGACAAGAAAGTAAATGGCACAGTGAGTTTGTTAACCCAGTTCGGTGACAAACACACCTACTCTGGGGGCTACCAAGCCAAGAAGGAAATCCACTAGTGTAGTCTTTATTCTATAGCTCTCAGCAAACTCCTCGTTTACACTAAAGACCTAGGACCTACCCATCTAGATTTCAACCTAGGAACTCCTAGATTTGAGATCTCATCTCACTATCCTACAACCTGTGATTATCAGACTTTAAACAACAAACAAACAGTGAAGTTATCTTCAAACACAAACTACAACCTTTCTTAAAAGCTTTGGCATAGCACACAAGAATTTACAACTCAATACACAGTCTTTAACATGTATCAAACTGATACAAGAAAGGCTCACAATAAAACAGGACTAAACTTGCATCAACAAGATACAAGAGTAGAACACACAAACGACTCAAAACCCTAAAGCTAGACTTTTTAGTATGACGGCTTGAATGAATCTTGAAGTCTTCAATATATACTTAAGCAATACGGTTCAAATAACTGGTTTGGGCTTCAGAACAAAACAGATCGTCCAGCTGATCTGCAAAACACGAATCAGTAGCAAATAAGGAAAGTCCTAAAATGTAGGAACATCTTTCGGAACATCCAATCACATCCAAATATTCCCTAAAATATAATTGTTCCTTTGGGAATAAAAGTACAACTGATTCTGTACAGATATGCGCGTTGGTTGTTCAATAAGCTAAAGAAATATGGTTTCCTTAAATAATATTAGGCGTCCGTACATACAGGCATGAACCCAAACACACTGAACCGTGCCAGGATGTTGGAACATCGTATCCAACATTATACAAAGATGCTTGAAACATGTTGGAACATTGGTTCCAACAACACAAACAAGGATATTTGTTTTAGCAACAATGCAACCAATACAAATACTCAACATAATGAATCAAGTATTTTACTAAGCATCAGGAGTTAATTTATACAATAGATTTCATGTTGTTTTCCAGACATAGAAACGATAGTGATGGACATATGAAGGTATACCTGAAGTAAGAGGAGTATACAACCGATTAAGAAGGTACATTAGACGATTAGTTAATAAAGTCTAATACCGACAATACAATCTCTTCATTCTGGTTTCATTACATACACTCCGCATACCAAAATACGTGTTTTAATTAATCACTGTTTGTACTCAAAATTGTTCTAATTTTTGAACGACAGTACTATCACACGAGTCTCTGTAGATACGATACTTTGAATACTTAAATTTGATTCTGCTAAAAGAAACTCATCAAATGGTGTCATTGCCCGTGACTTGTGGTTAAGGTATTTGAGCATCATAACAATTGTTATTGTTTTGAGTATTTGAACATATTTGTTTATATTTTACTCCTATAATTTTTGTGTTTGTTTGTCCTTAATCCCTCTTTTCTAGCCAAAGAAAAAAATTTCTTGTTAGTTATTGCCTTTTTCAGATCATAGATGAGCCCAATAATGGTGATGAAGTGGACAGCCCAAAACGTGCAAAGAGACAAATTAAGATACCTGCCTGGTTGATAGATTTTCACTACTAATTAAGAGTATCAGCTGGAATATTCTTTTATTTTACATTTATGCTTCTGTTATTTGCATTCCGTTAATTAGGCCAGTTATTGTCCCAGTGTTGTACTGGAGAATTGTTATGGCATGCTGAACAATAAAGAAAATATTCTCTTTCTTTCTCAAATTCTCTTTTCTTCCTTCCCTTAATTCTTGAGGAGTTGATGCTCACTCGAAGAGTGCTAAAACCTATGAACATTATGTAGCATAGTGTATCATTGGCAGGACCAGACTTTGGGGAGTGCAAACCACTTAACAGAACTAGACCTCCCCAAGGTATGGGTCTACAAAAAAAATTATAGTCCAATAGTACTACTAAGTGTTAGGTGGATGTCATTTTGGGAGGGTGGTTTGAGGTTCCTCGTCTATACGGTAGTGATTTTCACCTTTGGTTGTATTGCATATATACGACACCTTGTATTTATCTTTTAAAAAATTTAAATAGAACATTACATTTTTATTTTTTTACGGGTCTCTTTTCATTTACAGAATCAAGCCTCCAGATTCGTCGGAACGACCCTTATCATTGGTGCCATATCATTCCTGAACCCAATCACGATTAAATCACGATTAAGCAGTCTCTATGTTTAGCATTTCCATTTATAAAAATAAGTACAAGAGATACTCAAACACAATCGATTTTGTTCCCCTTTATTCTATTACATGCTGCTCATCCAAATAATTTTAGATTAAAAATTAAAATTAACAATAAAAAACCTTGTTGTGTAGAACTAATAATATTACACAACTATTTAAAGATCTTAAAGAGAAATGAAATCATAAAGGTTGGAATCCCAAAAGGAGTAATCAATGGTTGAAAACTCCATACTAAAGTACTCCTCTTGTAATGTAGAGCATGGGCCAATTTTCTCACTGCCTACTGGCTCCCCCAAGTTCCACAAATTATCCGTCAACATTGCACATGGTATTGGAACATTATCTATACTTGGTTGTGAAGCAGAAGCACAATCTCTACCAACTTGATTTGAAACTATAGTACCTAATGAGGCATTAGAATCTCTGGGAACATTACCATCTTTATTTGAAGCCAGTACTGGTTGTGTCACAAAATTATTTTGCTTCTTATTCAACCATGGTGAATGAGTTGAGAAAATTCGAGGTTGAGGCTTAACAATTTCATGTGTTTTCATAGTTTCCTTATGTTTCTCTTTTTCTTTCTTCTCTTCTTTTTCTAAAGCAAGCTTCTTCCGCAAATTTGTGTGCCAATAGTTTTTCACATCATTAGCTGTTCTACCAGGAAGCCTTGCGGCAATCAATGACCATCTATATCACATGTGTATATAAGTAATTAAATAGCTGAAATATTGGGGGTTTGTTTTAGATTTAAAAAAAATGGATTTTTATTTGTATTTGTAAAAATAGATTTTTTTTTAAAATTTACGTAAAAATAGTAGAAGTTATTTTAAACTCATTTGGTATAAGTTAAGAAAGAGATTTTGGCATTCACTAATTTAAATATTCATTGTTCAAGATTTTACACAGTAAAAATTACATATTTTTTTAAAATGACATCATCTTTCAAAAATGATTTTTATGAAATGCTATTTGAAATAGCTTTTTGCAAAAATTTTGTATCCAAAAAAAATTATAACAAAATGATGAAATACTTAAAATGACATTTTGAGATATGTTGTTCAAACGAATTTTTCATTTAAAGTTTTCCTTGAAAATTTCTTTATTAAAAAAAGAAAAAAACTTAGGTACAATTCCTTGTGTGCTTTTCGTATGGCTCCTAACTAAAAATACAACTTTTTTGGAGATAACAAATTTTGAAGGAATTATGGATTTAAGAAAATCATGGTAAATTTAGTTAAGAATCATACAAAAAACACAAAAGAAATTGTACCTAAGTTTTTTCCTTAAAATAATTATAACAAAATCATATTACACTAAAAAAAATTATTTAAAAAAAAACTATAACGAACGGGCTAATTATCTAAACAAGAAGTGTATCAAATATACGAACTTAGATATGTTTGTATAAATATCATGACTAACTCTCGCTAGCAGCTATGGCATACACAAACAAATTTGAATTTTGGCTCGGAAGCTTACCTATTCCCTAGAAGTTTGTGTAACCTTAGGATCATATCAACTTCATCATCAGCAAAGCTTTCCCTTTTGATGTTGGGGCATAAATAATTGAACCACCTCAATCTACAACTTTTTCGACATCTATTCAATCCTGCCAAGTGTAACAAATACTTTTACAATATATGTAGCAATGAAATTATGCATATGATTAATTTACGATTACATCAATAGAATATAGTTGTTCAATTGACTAACTAAACTTTTTAACCAAAGTAGTACACTTCTTGTTGGTATTTATCATTAGATTTTCTTTAGGACCTAACAAAATTATTGATTTGTATAAAATGAGTGATGTCACTCTTTTTAAATCTAGTTCAGACCTTATCTATCTTCAATATATTTTATAAATTATTAATGTTGTATCTCATATAATTGATTTGAAAAAAAAAGTAGATAAATTTGATATCACATACCGTTAATTAAAAACAAACAAATGTTATGTATTAACACAAAATTTCAGAATATTAATTAAAGAAAATGAATAAGCTTATTAGGTCTAGCAATTGCTAAACTCTAATCACAAGCTTATTTTCCCTTCTAATCACAATAGCCAATTGTATACAACGAGCTGACTTCAAGCATTAAATTCGGTTGCTAACTTGCCACATCCCACCCATCCTGCATTAAATGCGATTTTGAATTTTGAATTTCTATTTCCCTCCTTCCATGAAATAAATCCATCACTAATATCTAGGAGTGTTCGCCGTGCGGTTTTATTCAATTTTGAGGTTAAAAATCATCTAAACTGTAAGATAAAAAAGCATGCGGTTTGGTTTGGTTCAGTTGACTTTTAAAACAAAATCCGAACCAATCCAAATCAAACCAATGCGGTTTGGGTTAGATCGGTTAGTGCGGTATTTTTGAGACAATATAATTTTTTGTTTCTAACATTAAAATCAAGTTAAAAAGCTATAACACAACATATTTCTAGCAATGTTTCTGACAATATTTTTAATTTCTTCCAACAATACAATTTTATTTTCACCAAACAATATAAACAAAATTTAAAATGTGAACAAAAAGTAATTCCTCCTTTGAAGATGTAAAACAATAAGATTTTTATCATTCTATAAAATTTGAAGTAGTACATAAATATATTTTTGAAATAAAAAATAAAGAAGAAACTTAACAAGAAAAAAAAATATTAATTATTAAAAGTTTCTATGAGTATTGGTTTATGTGACTGTTTACCGGATAAAACACGGGCTAACAGTGACATAGGTTCAATTGGCATTTTTCTTATGTTGCGGTTTTGTTCGGTTTGGTTCGGTTGGTAAAATGAAAACCGTCAACCGAACCAAACCATGTGGTTAGATAAAAAAGAGATATGAATACATCCAAACCAAATGCGATTTTTTGCGGTTTCGATTTGGGTTGATTCGGTCTGCGGTTTTTCTATTGGATTTGCTCGGTTTTGAACACCCCTAATAATATCAAATAAATTGTGTCAATAAATCTTCTCAAGCAATATTAATAAAAGGTACACTTACCCATAAGATCTTTAGTTATCCCTCTTAACCCTATATATATAGTGGTGTGTGATCAAGCTTTTGGTTGCAATCCTCATACCAACTTTCTATAGTTTCCTAACGCATGCATATCATATCATGAGAGAAAATGACGTTGAAACTCTACTTGCCTTGCATTGCTTAAAAGGTATAATTTCATGTGTTTCTATTCAAATCTTATCGCTTCTTGCTAATTTTTTCCAATAAGTTTTTTACTTATATATTCATAGCTCCATTGGGTTCGAATTCAATCACTGATTTTGACAAGATTGTGAAAAAATTGCAACTTTAATAATGTGAGTATGCAACGATATGTTTGTTTTTTGTTTTTTATGCGCAATATTTTCTATAATGTCATGCTGTTTTTGTGCATCATAATGCAGGGAACAATTTTTGTTAACTAAGAGACATAAATGTGATTAACTAAAAGAGACATAAATAGACAAAAGTTGTTTGATTTTACGTTGTTTTTTGTCCATTTTGTTTCCATTAGTAAGGATATAAAATTGTTAGCTTGAGAAAATATCACCAATTCAACTGCACATGATTTTGTTATCCACTACGGTTGTACACTTGGTTATAAGACATGGTTATTTTCCCCTGACTTTTTGCATCTTATAGCTTACATAGAATTACAATTAAACTGCACATGATTCATCTGCATATAATTTGTTATAATGTAGTGATTTTTTAATTGTTATAAATTATTGCCATTTTTTTTCTTAGTGCGCCTTATAGCTTACATACAACAAAATTTACAATTAGAATTAATGATAGTTTTGTATATATTCTACAAAATTCTCTACTTTTAGGCCTAAGTCTTACCAAGGAGATTGAATATGAATTGTATCGCTATGATACGCTGCTTGATCTAGCTTGCAATCAGTTTGAAGTTATTGTTGACAAGAAACATGGAAAGATGTGTTTTACTTACAGAATAGTCGAATTGGATCAATTCAGTTCCAGTTTTATTTTTTATAATGTTATCAATGGTTTGTAATTTTGGATTATAATCTCAATTGAGTTTCGTATTGATTTTAATTATCTATAGTTCATGTATTAAATCTGATAGGTCCATTATAATAGTTTATGATCTATTCAAAAAATAAAAAATATTATTTTAATGAAAAAAACATTTTAAACAATGACGTTTGGGGTATAAAGAAAAAATTATCAATTTATGTATGCTACACGCTGACCATGTATAAGAAAGGATGCTAAATCTATCTTGAAAGAATACTTTTTCGTTTGAGCAAATCTTGAAAGAATACTTAATAATAAAAAAGTTTAATATGGTAGCAATGATGTTTACTTAAGAAAGACCAATGGACATATAAATAATATGTCATTAGTAGTAAGAAAGTTAAATTTTCATTCCATTAACCTTCGACAACAGCTGATAAATCTGTTCGATAACAACTTACTATAGGCAATAGTGACTTTTCAAATTTACATTAGAGGGAAGCTAATATTCAGAGACAAATGAGTTATGATATCCATTAAATGCTCTCAATGTTGATTGTTGAGCATTGTGTGGCTCAAGAACATGTATTTACAATATTTGAGTTATATAATTAATGTGCATAGAACCCTAAAAGGTGTAATTGATTCATTTTAGAGAATTGATGTGAAAATGGTGTTTCGAATTCTACATTGTAATGTGCACAATTTTTTTTTAAAGATAAACATGTGTTCTTTATTTCTATTGATTCATGCACAACTAATGTTGTTGTCTATTGATTCATGTCAAACTTTATTTTGACATCAAATCACTTCTGTTGATTTCAAATGTTAATTCTAGAGATGGGTTGAGAATACTTTTAACTAATGACAATTGTGAATATACTAATGTCACTACAAATGTCGTGTACAGAGATATCTTTCGTAATGTATGATAATTAATGTTCAAAGTAAGGTTATGAAACTAATTAATGTTACCACGAGTGCCATTTGTAATACATTATCATCACATCACCTATTTTTTTGGTGTAAACCAGGTATCCTCCACGCGCGCAACTCCAGAGACTAATCTCTCGAACATTGTGGGACTCAAATGAGCGGCAAACTCTTCCTAAGAGTTTTCATCACATGCATCACCTATAGCAATACATTTATGTATTGCGTTATAACTTATTTGTGATTGTTTTAGTCGGTAGGGCCCGTGTATCGCACGGGTCGGTGTTCTAGTTAGGAAAATGATAACTTGTGTCATTATGGTACATGTTAAGAAACCTAAACTGAAAATTTTATCTAAGAATTTGTGCCAATTTATTCTTCTAGAGATTGAAAATTAATATTTTGTAATAAATATTTATCATTTATGAAATCCTTAACATGTGTCATAAGGACAGAAGTTAGCATAACTCTAAAAATAATTAGATGTGAGGTTCGATGTTTTAAAAGAATCCAAAATTCAATCTAATTCGATCAATTTCGAATATGAATACCTCTAAACCACACCATAGAAAATATCTTAATGCTATAAATCACCTCCTTTGAGTTTGCCAATTTTGCATTTTCTTTCCAACCAAATGCACCAGAAGTAGTAAACCATAAAAGATGAGATACAATGTGCTTATTTTTTCCCCTTTACAAGAGAGTTGAATGACAGAAAATTTTAATTTGTCAAATATTTTTAGTTGTTCAGCTAAACTAATTATAAGCCAAATACACAATATATAGAATAAGCAACATTCATTAATACCTGCTCTCTGTGGAACTAAATGCCATTTTCCTTCACCATACTTGTTAATGCAAGCCTTGAGTAGCTTATCTTCCTCATATGTCCAGGCACCTCTTTTCACTGCTCTCGTATTATCCATACGCACCTTTCCTCGTATGTACACTTTCCTTATTTGTCCTTATATACACAAATAGGCATGATCTTTTGTCTTGCATATATAATATATATCGTGGTTTTTAGGGTGAACAAGTTGCTTAATTTGTGTAGCATAGAAATCTCTTTTATCCACTTACTTAGAAATATGAAGGACAACCTACTAGTATTTCTGGTGGTCTTAGTTTACTATGTAATTTATAAAAAGAATATCCAAGAAAATAGCAATTACATTTATATATTCATGAAAAGCATATTAATCGAAATCAACATATTTAGTTGATGATTGTTTTGTCTTTGTCTTGACTCAGTTGGTATGAACAATGCATAAATTATGCAAGGATCGGGGTTTGAACCCCGACCACCACAAAAAAAAAATTTGATGATTGTTCTCTACGTCAAGCTCTATTATTTTTCCATGTTGATGTATAATTCAATACTATCTTAATTTAAAATAAATTGACAAGTGCAAAAAAATAAAAAATAATTGTGTGTATTTAATTTTGAGATTAATTAACAAACCCAGTCTTTTTTTTGGACAAATAATATACTTTGTTAGTGTTTTACGGAAACATCCAGTGCCGTTTGTCAAGTCAACTAATAAAAAAATATAACAACTCATATGCAACATATGATTATCCTAGATCCAAATCTAAAAAGCATTTTTCAAAGTCCAATTAAATATTGAAAACATATTAAGAGTGATCTATTCATAAAAGAAAGCATTAGAAACAAAGATGAAGACTCTACCATGAAAAGCTAGAGGGAATCCGAGAGATCGAATGTCATCGTCCATTTGCGGGGAGACATTTAAAGTCATATAAAAGCACTATATGGAGCACATTTCAGAGGAAATCGAACCTGAAACGTTATAAGGAGCACATTTAATTTAAGGTTTTAAGTCAACATCATTAGACCAACTCAAGTGACTTATTTCTAGAATATATTTAACTACAAAAAAGATATACATCAGAGTATAATTAATAATATTTAGTCCCAACTGAAGATAGAATTGCCTAGATGATAGCCCTACAAAACATACTGAGAAAATGTGTAAATATTGTTAAAGTTGATTCCTCAAATATTCGTCACCGTACCTTTATCCTGCCCCTCTAGCTGGTTTGCTCTATGCATAAACCGCATTTTTAAGACGCCTTAAATTCACTTAGCAAAATTTCCCTACAATTTTTTCTCAATCTTTCTGACCAAAATGAAGAAATTCTCCATTGCTCAGGGCATTCATGCTCAACTGTGGGGTGTTGGTTTGATGAGTCTACTTGTGCAAAGAGCATTCATACTCAATTGTGGATGACTATTGTATCTTGAGGACGACCCAGGCTGAGAAAAATTGTTGCATCATTGAGACAGAGTCGCAGAACGTCTTAAAAAGAGCGATCTATATCGTGACTCAGCTCAAATTGTTTATCTAACAAAATTATTTTTTGCTTTTGCAAGTTTGATTTTTTGCGTTCAAGTTTGATTTTTTGCAAAAATAATTTTAAGTGTTCTACTGATGCAGCAACAATTTAAAGTGTTTAAGAAATGTTCCAACAATTTGTGTCATGGATATTCCACTCTTAGCTCAAACATTCTTGTGAGCTTTCTTCTTCACTTGTTTGATGTGCATTTAGCTTATAAGAAAGTAAGGAAAGATGCAAATATCACTTGCTTGTGAGGAATTCTTCCATGGTCACAAGACCAAATCAAAAGTGTTTGGATACACACATAAAAAGATGGTCCTTAAAATATTCAATTATTTTTTTTATCAATTTCCTTTTTATTATTAAAAAAATATTTCTTTATGTGTGTGTGACCAAACACTTTTTATTTGGTCATGCGACCATGATAGAATTTCTCCTTGCTTGTGGCGTTTGTTTGCCCAATAGTACATCTGCACGGTACCTAATGCAATTCTGCCATGATTAAGAAGCTGATAATAGGAGAGCTTATGCGTTACTGCTGTCTTTTGTCATGATTTAGGAAGAAAAAAATCGTGGATTACAACTGGATATCCAAACAGAGGCTAAGAATATATAATAATTGGGAAAAAAATCAAATGATTTCTTTCAAAACAAGTAAGTAAGCGTTATAAAAGTATATTATAAAATACGTAACTTTAATTACCAGTTATCAATATCATGCATACACATACCTTAAAAAAATGTATCATACATGCACAATAAAGTTTTAAGTTACCGAAATATTCGCCTTTTTATTTTGAAAAACAAATAATTGAACACTTTTGTGTTAATATTATTTTGAATCTATGATAAAATTACACGACTTTTAATAAGAAAAAAATCATTCTCTTCGATTTTATTTTATACGCAAAAGTCATCATAAATTGTGAACTTGTTTTGTGTTAATCCTCTCGTTTTCTTTAGAGGAAAGGGTTTTGGTAGTCCAGACTTCGAAGCTCAACCATGAGGTAAGTATAGCTTAGCAAGAATTGTTGCATTCACAAATCGAACTTAGATTCCTCAAAACCATCCGTTCTTTGGTGAAATTGATTTACCACTTGAGCCCAATCACTTCATTTAAATACAATCAAATTAAATGTCACCTAATCATATTTAATGTCATTGTTCTAAATCTATTCTTACATTAATTTGTTAATCTTTTGAGAGAGGTAAGAATTTAATAATTAAGGGTAGGTTACTAAATGTATTTTTTTACTACATGAAACTAAAATATATTTTTTTTGAAGGATACTAACAAAAATAATTATGAAAGTTTGTTTTTTCTTAGTATTTGTCGCTCAATAAACCACTACTGTCAGTATTATAGGCCATACAATACAATCAACCTTCCACCGAGGTTGATAATGGAGTCTAGGAAGACGGTGTCAATATCAGTGTCAAGATCAAACAAAGCTGGAGTTAATTCTTCAGTGCTAATTCTGGAAACAATTTTAATGCAATGAGAATGCTACATTATTATGCATGAAAGTTAGGTTAATTCTAATAAAGTTGAAGAGTTGCCTTACACCATCGGTTTTGAATTTTGTTTAGTACTAGTAGATAGAGATGGGAGAGTGGAGAAGTAGCACTTCAACGGCGTGTCTCTTTCAATGTATTATAGACTTACAGTCGATGTATCCATAATTCATTCATACTTTATTCGTCTTAAGTTATAAGTTGTTTTTGAAAGAAAAACAAATTCTCTAAAATAATAAGTCGTTTTACAATATCAGTGAAAAAAAATCATTCTAGGTTTCCAATTATACCACCAACTATATTTATCTTTCTCATACCGTTAATGAAGGATGACTTTGTAAAATACTTCATACTTTATTGCTTTGATA
>Ga0228711_1008340_pt1 | contig 14588 bp, 4 predicted proteins | sample MedpolnodulmetaG_2_FD_177996 | JGI IMG/M metagenome (GOLD analysis project Ga0228711, IMG submission 177996) | Root nodule microbial communities from Medicago polymorpha collected in Santa Monica, California, United States - brown nodules | ecosystem: Host-associated > Plants > Roots > Nodule...
TGAGATTACATTTTAGTGGAACTCTCCTTGGAAGTGCAAGGAGGACAGGACTACTTCCGGTTTGTGGAAGGAACCTGTATAATTGATTGTGTTCTTTCTTCTTCTGTTCTTTACATTATCCGCTGCATATTGACTCTGAACTCACTCAGACTCTGAACCTGAGGACAGTTATCTAGAACGTAAAAGAAGAAGTTTCCAAAAACACAATTCAACCCCCCTTCTTGTGGTTTTTCTCACCTTCAGTAACCGCTGCATCCTCGACTGTTGCCAACAAATGCTAGAGTTAGTTCGAGATATCGAGAATAACTCCTCAGACAACCCATGAAGCTCTTCTACTTACTCATCCAACAGTAACACAAACTCGGCCTATAGCTCTATATTAGCAATTCGGTCCTTCAAAGATAATATCTTAGCTGGTAAATTTTTGGAGTGATTCTGATGCCATTCTTTTAAAGTAGCCTTTAAAAGTTTCAACTTTTCTTTTAAAACAAATCCACCCCAATCATCCACCTGAAAACTACTCCACTTTTCACGGACAAACTCATTATAGCCAGAAAACGTCTCCCAACATTTTAACAAACGAACTGGTCTTGGGCCCCAATTCTCCTCATCAATACTCAGTTGAATTAGACAATGATCAGATAGACCCCTCACCGATGCCACCTGAACGTAGTTAGGCCACGTCAACCACCAGTTCTCTGATAACAAGAAGCGATCAAGACGACTCATAGAATTGTCGTCCCCCCGGAACTAAGTAAGACGACGACCCGGAGAGGTAAATCCATCAAACAATTAACACCAATAAACTGATTAGAATAAACACTCCCTGCATGAACGGCTTTTTCTCCCTCACCAACTGACACACCTCCCTTCTTTTTTCAAACCCACCCAAACCCCTCACGTTCCAAGAGATGATCTTCATCACTACCACTCACACCACCCCACCAAAACACCCCCTCCCCACCTATCTCCACCCTCACGGCCTACCCCTCTACCCCTCCACCATCTGCATCTTTTCTTCCCGTCCCTGACAACACATCAAACCTATTATTTTTATCTCCTTTAAAGTTTAAACCCACCATCTTACCAATCCCCCTAACGTCGTCTGACATCACCTTATCATTACCATGAAGAACCAACCAGTTTGTCCAGTCATTATTAATTGAAGCTTGAGAATCACTTTGAGAAGAAGGTGCAATAATATTTATCTTGTCCTTCGACCCTTTTAACACCACTTCACGACGCTTATGAGATTTATGAATTGCACGAAGAGCCTCCTTACGATCCTTTTCAGATAGTCTCGCTATACACTTTAAATTTTGCGCACAATGTCGAATGTACCCACTACCCTTCTTCTTGAGAACTCTACGCGCACCAGTTGGATTTAAATTTTTTCTACTTGTTTCTAATGGACAATCAACATCTGTAGCAAAACTTTTTTGTCTATTTACCCACTCCAAACTCCACGGGCTTGCCGTAACTGAATATGCACGACCTGGAGGGCATGACGTTGTTCGCTTGGCATTTTTCTTATGTAGTTGCCGAGGCTGTCTGTCATAACCAGTAGCTGCTGACTTGTTAAATACCAATGCATCACCTATATCACCAGCTTTGTGCACCTCTGGTTGCTTTGTTCCTAAATCCATATCCTGAGATTCAATGGTCACAGCTGGAGTAGCTTTAACCACCAGCGAAGGCACTGCCTTCTCAACAGAATCTACTTGCGCCAAATCCACACCTGGCTCGGACATATTACGTGTAGCAACAGCAGAATTTTCATTGTGCAATTCGTTGGAAATATGATTCAAAAGGACGTCCACATCACCACTTGCAGCCACTTCATCATGCACACCATCCGGCTGGAAAACCTCATCACCTTGAGACTCATCGTCCTCACCTAAACAAGCATCCTCTCCTAGTGCAAAGCGCCACTCCTCAATAATTTTAAAATCAAAGAGTTCACCATCCACCAAGACCTTGGCCTCGGTTAATAAGTCTTTGGAATACTTTTAAGTCATTATTTGTTTTTTAATTGAAAACAAAAAGGTGTAGCCAATTTTTTCTCTACAAAAAAATTGTAACTAATATGCACTTCCATGGATTGTTGGATATAACAAATTTATTTGTTTTTTGGATGCAAAATTTATAAGTCTTTATAATACTTTTCATTTTAAAATATTATTTGTTTTTTTAATCTGCTACCAATATATAAAAAATATTTTGAAAACTAATATATAAAAATCGAAACTCAATAAAATTTTAAAATTGTCCTTTTTAAAAGCCAATATATTATCATGATAATTATGTACGACTATCTTTTTATTTGATTTTGGAGATATAAGCACATAAATTCTACAACGAGTGTGGTGTAAATATATGACGGTATTTTGGAGAAACAATACAGTGATGTTGATTTAATAAAAAAAAAATATACAGTGATGTTGATATTTTGAAAATAGTCACGAGTTTTTCAAATTTTATCTTATCAACTATCACATATTGTTTCATAAAAAAAAAAATGCTTATATAGCATATAAAATCCTCAACGAGTGTGGTGCAAATATTTAATGGTGTTTTAAGTATAAAATAAAAAGTTATTTAATAGAAACACTAAATGAATGTTGATATTCTTGAAAATAGTCGAGTTTTCAAAATTTTATCATATCAATTTTCTGATATATGTGCATAAAAAATTATTTATGCATATATAGATACATAAAATATGCAACGAGTGCGGTGTAAATATTGAACGATGTTTTGCATATATAAAATAAAAAGTAATTCAATAGTAACAATGTATTAATGTTTATATTTTGACAATATTAACGAGTTTCCACAATTTTATCATATCAATTTTCTCATAAATTTACCTTAAAATCTGTTTCTCCAGATAAAACGCATAAAATCTGCAACGAGTGCGATGTAAACATTAAACGGTGTTTTGCATATAAAATAAAAAGTTACTTAATAGAAATACTACATTGATGTTGATATTTTGAAAATAGTCACGAGTTTCTAAAATTTTATCATATCGATTTTCTCAAATATGTACATATAAAATTATTTATGCATATATAAACACATAAAATCTGCAACGGGTGCGGTGCAAATATTGAACGGTGTTTTGCATATAAAATAAAAAGTTATTCATAAAATCACTATATTAATGTTTATATTTTGACAATATTAATGAGGGTGTGGTGCAAATATTGAACGGTGTTTTGCATATAAAATAAAAAGTTATTCAATATAATCACTATATTAATGTTTATATTTTGACAATATTAATGAGTTTCCACAATTTATCATATCAACTTTCTCATATATTTACATAAAATTTGTTTATGCAGATAAAACGTATAAAATCTGCAACGGGTGTGACGTAAACATTAAACAGTGTTTTTCATATAAAATAAAAATTTATTTAATAGAAACACTACATTAATTTTTATATTTTTATAATAATCATGAGTTTTAAAAAAAATTATTTCATTTGCTTTATTATAATGTATCTAAAGATTTGTTTCTGCGTACATAAGAAAATAAAAGTCACAACATATACGATTCAAATATTTAACATATTTTTCTATATATAAGAAAAAATATTCAATAGAAACATTATATTAATGTTGATAATTTTTATTTAATATCCTTAAACATTTGACAATATTAACAATATAATTATTTTTTATATGATTATCGCAATGTTATGCGACCCGTGTGGAAGCACGGTCCGCACGGGTCTATTACTAGTGAATCTAAAAAGCCTAAATAATAAAATTTGAAGTGTGAAATTTTGTCACGTGTTATTAGAGAATATATTTTTTTTTCTTATGATAGATAAAATACATTGTTCGGAAACTAAAACCAAAACAAAAAAATTCACGCAGTTGTTTAAAATTCTATTTGTAACATGATTTTCTTTGACATGAATACTAGCTAAAATGACATTGAGAAAACTCACATAATAAATATAGACATTCACAATAGAGTAGTGATTTTTGAATATTAAATAACTGGGTATTATTGTGGGCCAAGATCCCCACAACGACCAATACTTATCAATGTTAATTTGATATTTAACATGACAACACTATTATTCTTTTCATTAAGTGTATGTTGGGATGAATAGAGAGTTAATTTGATAAAATCATAGTGATTTTGATAGTTCTAGAAAAATAATTGAAACATGCATTGAAAAAATAAATTAGAAAGTGAGCATTATAAGTTACGAGTACTTACTGGGATACTATTTGGAGGGATGTGAAAATCTTCAGATAAACTTTCTTCATTGCCTTCTTCAATGATGAGTTTGGGTCTTGAGCTATTTCTATCTTGAGAACGCTTTGAGGTGTCTTCCCCAATTTGTAGTGAATTTTAAAAGAGTCGGGAATTTTGTAATGTAATTCCAAGCTCCTCATCTTCTAAAGAGGATGAAGAAACTAACTCTTCATTTGTTTGAATCGTCTTCTCTTTTTCTTTATCAATAATGTTAGATTCATCATCTTTCACACCCTTTATTTTACTTGTCCTTTGAGGTGCATGCTCTTCTTGTATGTGGCCAAAACAATCAAATGGTGATATAACATTTGATGCTTGATGATGAAGATTAATATTTTCCAAGCTAATTTCATAGCGTAGAAAACACAAAATATCAAGACACATACATATATAAGTGATATTGAAATAATTATATGGAGATGCTTTTGGTGATGACACACTTTAGATTTGATAATTGAAATTATTTTTTAAGATTCTTTGATTGTTTTGAAAAACAAAATATAGAATAACAAGCCACATACATATATTGTAAATGTTCACAATAATATCAATAACATAAATTAAAAAGACTAAACTACTAACTTATATATATGAAAGGCTCATTAGAATAAGCCTAATGGTCTATTATCTAAAGCTACTCTTCATGTTAAACCTTATTAAGCTTTACGCTTGTAACAAATTAACCTTGAAAATAAAATATCAAACCAAAAATCAATTAATATATATCATAACCAACAATGAGTAGCAACAAAAAAATGAGCAACAATCAAAGAAAGGAACCAACATATAGAAAAGCAAGAACCAAAGAGATGAACCATCATAGAGAGAAGCAACCAGATATAAAAACTAATAGGGAGAAGAACAATCAAACAAATGAATCAATAGGGAGATGAACAATCAAACATAAGATAATAAAGAATAAATCTTACTGTGTAGTGGAAGGTTCACATTTGCATGCATCTTTAAGATCATATTGGGACAAATCTATGCATATTGAACCGATTTGGATAAATGTTCCCATGACTAGCTTGATGTCTAAAAATTAGAGTAAGCTTCAAATTATTCTAACACCTCTCTATCTTTCTGGATGCACAAAACAAAGAACTAGTGTATATAAATACAAACAAAATTTCTCTATATAAAAAGGAATAAAAAATTAATACGAGGCATTTTTTTCAATAATTTTCCAATAATTTTCAATAGACAGTGAGACCTAAAACCAATTTTACTCTTGAAGTGGTCTTGAAAGCTTACTACATAGGATCTTATTTTCTTTTTCTAGCCTATTAACTAGAAGCACATTGAAATGAAAAATTAAATGTATACAGACAAATTGAACAATTTAAATAAACTACATTAAAAGCAAATTAAATGTTCATGAAATCATTTAATTTATTTGTATAGCCAAATTTGAGTTGAGTCTAATATTATTGTCATATGAATTTTTATCAATGTCCATCTAAAATCTAAATAACTTGTAACCCTAAAACTAAAAATTCCTAAGAATATCCTAAAACCCAAATATGTTTGCATATGAGTATGACTTTAAAGTTATCTGAATTCAAATTAAAGGTATGATTCTCAAATTTGATTCTCATATTTGAATTTGTGATTTTCATATCTGAATTTGTGATTTTCCCTTCATATCTAAATTTGACAATCTAGTTTTTACTCAATTCAATTGTTCTTAATGCTTTTTATATCCTGATCAAATATAAAAATGATTTAGTGAGAACGAATGACTACTGACCCTAGCTTTCGACTTAGACCTAATTGAATTGTTCTAATAAACATGGTTAGTCTATGAATGGATAATCGTTTATTAGTGATATTAGGTTAACATGCTTAAACCTTCAAAGATTGTTAGACCACCTAAGGAATTAGGGGCTGTAGTTTGAGAAGAGGGTCCTAACTCAAGGGATTGATTAAGACTATTTTGTTAACTATTGTGGAACTAGAGAATCATTCATAAGAATAGGTGCAATATACCAATTAGGGAAACATAGATGATTCGAAAGACCTGATCTCATCTTTCTCTTTTATTCTTAAAACCAATCTTTATTTTCTGTCGTTACTTTTTATGCAATCAAACCAATCAACAGCCTAGTGGCAAAACAAAATAACTTTTATACATCCTAAATAATAACGTACTAGAATTGTTGAGATTAAAAACAGTCCTTGTGGGAACGATATTTTACTACGTCGATAGTTTTTGGTACACTTGCCAAACATCTAACACTATCCATAAAACAAAAGTCATGGAATAGCTTATATATAAGGGGGCAATAGACAAATTTATGTCTTAGGGGATAATTGACAAATACATAAATTGCTAGACATTTCAATTTTAAAACCACCATTTTACAGAAAGAAAAATATTGCAATATCTCAAGAATAAATCAAATCGTTTATGTCACGATAAAATTGAATCATATCAGAATTATAAACCAAAGTTAAATTGTACTAAGATTGTATACCTGATTCGCCGCTTGATATGATTACACCCGACTTTAGTGCGTAACTAGGTTTTCTCTTCCACTGCAACAAAAAGTTGTTGAACTCTCAATGGCAGATGCTGCACTCTCAACAATAGAAATGTTTATATCATCACTCTACGTGGTGTGTTGAGAAAATGTATATGTTGAAAAATGGGCCGACATTGAGTGATCAGACCAAAAACATGTTGAACAACAAATAAATGAGTCAAATTAGACGAAAGCACTTTTGACACCTCTGTATTTATTTTCTTATAAGCTACTCTTTCGCACACATTTTACAGGTAATAGTACTTTTGGAACCTCTTTTTTTTCCCTTTTTATAAGCTCTTCTTTAACAAACATTTTATTTACAAAAAATGCTCATTTTTGAAATATTTTATACAAAATACTAATTTTTTAATTTTTAAATGAAAACCGAAACTTAATTATAAAAATTAATTTCAAAAATAAAAATATATGCATTCCAAAATTCAATTTTTGGAGAGTATGTACTACAAATATCTAACTTGTACCATTGAATATGTGGACACGTGTCACCAATACAGTTGTATTCATGAGGAGTCCATAGTAAATAGAGAATAGTTGTCAAAAAAAGAAAAGTAAATAGAGAATAAATTTATTACTAGGTATATAACTCGTGCGTTGCACGGGTTTTATTAGGATGCTCTTATATAATTTAATTTTTGGTATAATATATTTATTATTTAATTTTATTGAATTTGATGACTATTACAAATTCTTAATATTATTTATTCATGAACTTGGAGAATTTCTTAAAAGTAAAATATAGAATGACACATCATACTTAAATAATTATACAGATTTCACTTCAATAGTAAAAAATTTAACCACATTCAACCTCTATAAAATCTATAATATTATAAATAGTTATTTAATTACACTCAATTTTGGTTTAAAAAGGAAATACTAACCTATTTATTCTAAACGTTAAGAAAAAATATATTAAACATTTAAAACATATAATATATTTATTTCAATTAAATTTGTTGGTGTGTCAAATGGATACCAGCTGTAAAAAATTATATTTATAATGAATAAAACATGTCACTGACATACAGTGTGTTTAAATCATGATTAAAAAAATAAAAAAATGTTTAGAACTTCCTCATCCCGTATAAACCCTAAACAACATATAATCATCTATTTTCCACCGCTATATCAACACTAAGACCATCTTAACATGACAATGGTTCGTTTTCAATTTTTTTATGATTGAATATTTTTTGCATCTCTTGTTTACGAACACTATTTTTTCAACTAATGAACCATATACTTTTTTTTGAAAGAAAACCATAAACTATATTTATTTTTTTTACCAAAATATTTGTTTTTTAACAGATAATAACATAGATATTTTTTTAATTATTAAAAAAAAAATAGATATATTTTTGTAATACAAATACGGGTTTTCGTCATTAATTACACATAGTAGTTCATTGAACACTAAAACATATACAATTTATCACTTATTTAAATATTTTTGTTCTTGTCATTCTATCATTTTTTGGGTACATCTCATTCTATTAAAAAAAATTTAACTCTCTGATCTCTAGGGGAAGGAGACATAATAATCTGAAGTTCAACCGGCGGTAAGAAAAGTGTGGTCAAGAATTGTTTCATCTAGAAATTAAACTTGGATTCTCCGAAACGATTTATCCTTTGTAAAGCTCATTAATCATTTGAATCTAATCACTCGCTTATATTTTTTATTTTTTTTATGTATAGAGTACATTCGTCCTTTTATTTTAACGCTTCTTATTCTCACCTCTCAAATGCTATATTAATCTTCATAAATCCAATTAGTATTACCATTATCTTCATAGCAATAGATCATTTTTCATCTTGTTTTTTTCTTGACAATTTTTTTTTTGTAACTTCAGTTATTATTATTAACATATTTTAGAGTCATGCAATTATTTTACCCATAAAAAGTCATTCATTAAAGTCCAAAATTATATTATATCACTTAAGTATATCATTAATAAAAATACACTATTATTTTTTGTATAAAAAAATACAATATTATTTGCAAGAGTTTTAGATTAGTGGTAGTATCTTAACTTTGTAAGCTTAAGAGACGTGGTTTAAATCTTAAATGAGATAGATGTAAAATGATCATTAGTGTGATTGTTATTAATAATATTTTTCTCTTCTCTATTTTCTTAAATTATTGTAAATGTTATTAACAATAACCCCCCCTTCCCCGTTGTTTTGCCAAAAAAAATACACTATCATTTAGAAATGAAAGAATGCGATTGAACAATTTTAATGTATAAATAATACAAAAAAGTTACTTGGACACAATTTTTGACATCAAATACCATCATCGTTTTGATAACATAAATTTAATTACCAAAGTTGAAATGAAATTTATTAAAAATCTACCAATTAAGATTTTGACTTAATATTGAACAATTAAATAAATAATTTTATTTGTCAAGTTAAAGGATTTTTGAAATAGTTTTCAAGCATTTTCTCAACCTACGATTGTTTAACTAAATTAGCTGTCACCAACTAATTTTAGTGTTTATTGTTTTTGGTGCAGATTCAATGTAAATATACGTTTGTGTTTTTAACTAAATTAACATTTGTCTCCTTTAAAAAAAAATTGAATGATACTTTAAGATAAATTTGATTTTACAGATTGTATTTTGAAGTAGAAAAAGTGACTAATATATTCTCATAATTTGAGTTTTGCAGTGATCGTTGCTAGAGAGATACTTTACTAATACATATTTGGTCAAGCACAACACATAGTCACATATATTACGACCGTTGCATATATTTAGTAAAGTAAGATTGGATCCACTTATGATAAAGTAAAATATTAGTTTCAAAAATTTGTTACGTATTAAAAAAAAAAAAAAAACTCTTTCCATTATAGCATCAATAATGAAAAGAAAGGGAAGCTTTTAACCAAAATAAAATGCTTGTCACTTACCCCCACACTAATTTTCTACTCATTCCCATACATTTTACATTACACTAAATCTTAGAGTGTTTCCATCACAATAACTATTAACCGCACTGCGATTAAATACTTCACGAATCACATATATTTTAACCATTCAAATGCCTTTAAAATAAAAATCAATCGGTGCATATTCAAAAAGTAACCTTCTATCACATATTCACTTTTATTTTGTCCCTCGTGCAACAGACTTAGTTGCCAGCCCCATACTTACTCTCTCTTAGACAAACAAAAATGCGTAATCATTTAAACTATTTTTTATTTGTTTCTTCACGGTAAACCATGATTATAACTACCCAAACATTTTTCCTAATGAAATGGAGAGTGGCTGAAGCATCTTGTTTTGTCAATGCTTAAAAAAAATACAATTCGTGTGTTTCTCGTGAAAACATTCTCGTGAAAAAAATACCATCTATCGTATATCTATCTATCAAAATGAATTACGTGGAGCATAAGAGATATCCAAACCCTTGGAACCTAGTTTTACATGCTCTAACAAAATGAATGGTTATTTCACCAATTAGAAAAAGCATACCAAGAGTCTTTACCCCTTTTCTAATAACCAGAACCAAACAATACTTTTGATTTTTTTTTTTTTATCTTTTTTCAATACTTTCAATTTGATCTATCAATTTTGCCACATTAACCACCTCCAAGTAAAATTTAATATTATAATATTACAAAGAGAACTGCTATATATAGCGAGAAATTGTGTCCCGAAACTCTCACGAATTCAAAGCAACCAATCATAAAGTTTTCTGCCTGAAAACACACGTGCAGGGAGGCATTGCTATTGTGATGTCTTCGTTATAATATTTGTAGCTATATATATCATTTCCTATTCCAAATGCACCATATTGTTGTCAAACAAACTAAATACTTAGACTCCTTAATGTGACTTTGACTTAACAAACCTCGAAAAAGCTTAGACTTAATTCTAATGTAATGTATAAAATTTGAACAAAAAAATTAAACAAATAAAAAACATCAATAATCAATAAAATAATGCACTCCCTAGATATGATCTTCCACACTATACTGCATATATCAACCATTTTTAGGAAATATATCAATCTAGATTATGAACCGTAAATGCAAATCTAATATAAACAAAAAAATAAAATGAAAGGAAGGAAGGAGAACCATCTCAAATTAGCAAAAAGAGAGAGAATCATCATCATCATATGATAAACCAAAAGGAAGAAGGAGGAGGAGAACCATGCATATATATTAAGTGGCAAGATATTTTTTTTTATTACATTAAGTGGCAAGAATTTTATTATTAGGAAAAAAATAAAACGTTCAATTTAGTTTTCATTAGTGTGAATAGAATTTATTAGGGTAGCATAACATTTTTAACGTTTAGGTTTAGGACTGACTTTTTGGGTTTTTTTTCCCCAAACTTTTCATGTTGACTGATCATATATTCATTATTCATACACTATATTGTAACCGTTAAATTAAATAGCTATTGGTTTTCAACTCTACACTAATTTTTTTGAAGGGTCATGCTAACCGGTGTCCTGGGGGCACTGGTTAAGCATACAAAAAAAGGAATTTATTACCATAAAAGGAAACTTTGTTGACTTATTTATGGATTAATTACACAGTTTTCAATGCAATAATTATTATATAATTTTCCTTTTTAGTATCCTTAATCAGTGCCCCGGGGGCACCGGTTAACATTTTCCTTTTTTGAAAGGCACATTAATTTTTGGTTTGAAGTGGCACAATACGTAACAAAAAAAAAACTCTACACAGTATATTTTTCGAAGAGGCACACTAAATTTTCTTTTAAAGTGATAGAATAACTTTATTTATTTGTTAAGCTATTTATTATATGTGCATTAAGAGCCACTTGTAGTAGAATGGAATTTAAGAATGGGTAGCGGAAAGAGTTACAAAACTCAATTGTCAGTTACATAACAAACATAAGAATGAATATATGTAATATTTAGTAAATAGATGAGAAAAGGGAAGAAAAGAAAAGAAAAGAGTGAGCCACATGGTGAATTCTTATAGAAAGTAAATTAGAAAAGGGACATTTGTGAGGTGACATGTAAGCAAAGTGTAGCTTAGAAAATAAATTCATTTTCCTGGACTTATTCAATCACCCCAAAGTAACACCTTCACCCTATTGTAGATAATCTTGAGAGTTGGAATCTTGTTTTTTTTTTTTTGAGAGAAGAGTTGGAATCTTGTTAATCTTATTATATGCTAACAATAGGGGCTTGACACGATGGCATGTGTAAAATTACTAAATTTTCTACACTAAGTATATTTTATGTCAAAAAAGTTAAAATAAGGTTTTATATAAATTATGAGAAGTTTAATTAACAAACAATGAATAATATTAAGTGCATAGGAAATATTTTATCATAATGTATCAAAAGATTTTAATTGATAGGAACAATGCATAATATATGCAAGGTTTAGGGTTCAAACCTTAACCATCACAAAAAAAAATTGAAATAAGAATAATGAAGGGGTTAAACATAAAACTGATAAGTTGTTATGTGTACATTTCTATATTGTTATAAATATAGAGAATAAAAAAATTGGGAAAATAAGGGGATGATCTTTTGAGATAATGAAGTCAGAAATTTGGTGGTTAAATTTAGAGATAATTACTTTAAGGAGGTTGAAAAGAGGGAATAAAATTACTTAAGTGAAGTCGGTGATATTTGTAGGTTTAAGATTGTTGGGGAAATAGGAATCAAGGATTCAAGACTATTTAAGGGTGAATAGTGCTTTTCCCTTGTAACATAAGCCATTTCGGTTTTCATCTCTATGAAATTTTCGGTATGGATTCCGTCCTCGTAATTTTTTTTCCTTCGGAAAACCCCCCTCTCCATCCAACTCAGCAGAATCTAATATGTGGCGCTGAATATATATTCATTTATATTAATTCAAGAATAAAAAAATTTAAAAAATCTGCAAATTAATTCTCGAAAATTATTGTAAAAATTAGAAAAAAAATTCATTTTACGAGGACACATATTAGATTCTGCTGAGTTGGATAGATGAGGGGGGTTTTCCGATTTTTTTTTTTTACGAGGACGGAATCCGAACCAAAAATTTCATAGGGGTGAAAACCAGAAATAACCTGTATTACAGGGGAAAAACACTATTCACCCTTCTATTTAAATGCTAGTGGGGCACTCTCTCAATTGCAGAAGAGTTTTGTATCATCGAAGGTAATCACTTTTTATTGGTAGTTTCTGTGGAATAGGTTGCCAATAAAGGCTAACCATGTGAAATGTGGTGTGCTTGCAATGGAGAATGATCCACTTTGTGTCATGTGATGGTCACCAAGAGTTCAATCCACATTTGTTTACACTATGTAATTCACTAAACATATATTGTCTGAGATTTATAGGTGGCTAGGTGTTCTCATTACCATGCCTGATGCATTTGGCACATCATCACCAAGATTGGAGACGAAGGATTTGGCACCCTTGATACGTTTTTATGATTTTACGTTTGTGATTCTACAGAGTTTTTGTTTATGTTAAGTTGTGTTATAGTTTGCTAAATCTTTGTGTTGCTATACTGACCCCTTTTTGCATTGGTATGGGCCCTTTTCATGAAAAAACAGTTTAAGGGTTGCTGGGCTGAAGCTTTGATTCAGTTGAAATTTGACCCCTTTTGGTGCATTTGCTATACAGGCCCCTTATAAACACGAATTTCTATACGCATCCCCATATAAAAAAACTTTTTTGGGACCCTTACATGCATGGGCCCTAGGCCGTCGCACCTCGGATCTATGCCTTGGGATGGCCCTGCACACTTCCAGTGAGTTTGAGGATGAACCACATAAAAAATGTCTCTTCTTCATTTTTAGCAGCACCTTGGACACATGTCCCCAACAACGACAGCATGTGATAATTCCTAGTGGAGATCAAAGTATATAAATTATCGTATATGATGACTCCTATTTTTAGAGTATTTTTAGTTAAATTCTTAGCACATTCTTATTAGTTTAGTATTTAAGTTAGAGTTTAGTATCATTACCTGTTATCGCTATTGGTCAATGGGTTCAAGCCAAACAAGACATGATTTGGATGGCTGACTACTAAGGAGAATAAGGAATAAACATAATTTTGTGATTTAATGTGATGAATAAATGAAGTGAGCCAATTGACAAATGCCACACAATGACATGAATAAAAGAATGGCTTTTACTTTTCTCATTTTTCTCTCTTCTCAAATGACCTACCAAATTATGAAAATACTCTCACTGGAATTATATAATCTTAAACCTTCTTATGTATAGGCCTGACTCAGAAACTCCCCTTATTTTCAATAGTTAGTTTTTTCCCTTCTGATTTGAAAGAAGTCTTAACAATCTTTCCCTTCTGACATGCACCACAGAGTGCATCTGAATGATAGTCAATGTCTGGTAAGCCTCTGACAAGTTGTGACTTGCTAAGTTTGGAAATTAATCTCCAGTTAGCTTGTCCCAACCTTCTGTGCCACAGCCATTTCTTATCACTCATTGATAGAAGACAAAATACCTTCTGATCAGTCAGTTCTGAAAAATTTACCTTGTAAACATTGTTTCTTCTCTTTCCTTTGAAGACTATGGATTGATCATGTGTTGTGATTACTGTGCAGTTGTTCTTAACAAACAAAACATCATAACCATTATCACAGAATTGACTAATGCTCAGTAGGTTATGATTGAGTCCATCTACTAACCACACATTATTGATTGAGATTGAGAAGTTACCTATCGTACCAGAACCAATGATCTTGCCAGTTTGGTTTCCTCCAAATCCCACAGTTCCTCCCTCTTTCATGGTTAGGGTTAGGAA
>Ga0228711_1008341_pt1 | contig 14581 bp, 5 predicted proteins | sample MedpolnodulmetaG_2_FD_177996 | JGI IMG/M metagenome (GOLD analysis project Ga0228711, IMG submission 177996) | Root nodule microbial communities from Medicago polymorpha collected in Santa Monica, California, United States - brown nodules | ecosystem: Host-associated > Plants > Roots > Nodule...
TTAGGTGGAGATTTTACCTTAACTTTGGAGATAACCCTAAAGAAACTCTTACGAGAACAAATTTTAGGAACAAGATTCAGCTATGGGTTGATTCGGAGAAATCATTTGATGCGTACAGAAGGAACATTAAATTGAGTGAAAAATGGTCTGGAGAAGGAATGGGTCGATTTTGAACTCATAGAAAGGAAGAAGAAATGAGATAATAAACTTATAAAAACAAATCATGCACATACATATGGTACATATCCGGTAGATACATACAGAACTCTTGAATTAAGGGCAAATTGAAAAATTCAGGGGCATAAAAGATTTTGGGGGAGCTTATAAAGAAACGTCAGGTCAAGAAAATGATTGGGCTCAGAAACATAAAATGGCCCAATTATAGCCTACCATTACCTAAAGAAATGGGCCGTCCAAACCCATTAACACATAGAAGTTTGCTCGATAGGCCCCTCGAATTTCCAAAGAATCCCCTCACATGTCCTAACTCCTGATCGTTGGTGTTCGGTAGTTAAATCCTAATCAAGGAACAAGACTTACCTGAACACAAAAGCAGACGCAAAACACAAAATATAAGCAGGACAAAAGCATATGCATTTCCATAACACACTCAGACATATTCGAACACTCAAAATTCTTTCATTGGAGTTGTGGCATAAAATATGCGACTTCAACCAAATTCATACAACTCAATTTCGAATTCATTCATCAATCACCCAAATTCGTAACTTAAAATTGATATGAAACATGTTCAGAATACCAATATATAGAGTGACATAAATGTTGCGGTATTAAAATTTTAATTAATATACATAAGAGTCCTTATAACCAAGGGGAAATATCTAAATACGTAAAGAAAAACTAATTATTGAGACGCTCGTTCTACATAATATAAATACATCTTTCTGTTACACCTCACTCGCTATTTGGTGACCAGGTCCATTTCTTGGGCTATATGATTTAGAGTATCATATACGGATTTGGATTTCCTGTTGTAACATACAGCAGGACGCTGTAACAGATCAGGACTGTCCGGTCTAAAACGTGTGGCTCAGATTGTTTAGAATGATTTCGTACCTATATTAATCTGTACCGTTTAATCTTTAATTAATGGTCAGGATCCTGTACAGTGTGAAAACTACATGCTTTACTACAACACGGAATCCAAATCCATAATATACATCGTCATAGCGATACCAATTTCTATCCCATCCAACATCATGAGCCTAGACACTACAAAAAAATTATTAACGAAGCTTCAAGACACTATACTAAATAAGATAAAATTAAGCACTAAGGAAATCTTAACTTTTCTAGATCCTTCTAGTCATATGAACTATAGTATCCATATCTCTAGGCTTTTCATTGTAATTAATGCTCGTAGATCTTTCTATTTTGTATTGTAGAGCCTTATAAGAGGGGTATAAATAAGGATCACTACCAAGTATGTTAGCATTCAAGCATATTAAGATACCTCATAATTGAGTTTGAGTGAAGAAATCAATGAAAAAGTAAGCTTTCAAGTGAGCAAGGAGTTGCTTTTTCAAAACTTCACTTTGCGGACATTTGTTCGTGAAGCTAACACCGCCAAACAAAACAACCACAAACCGCCACGATCTTCACCAAAAAAGATCATCGATCACCATTGTTAGAATATCACCTAGAAGACAAAATGACAGATTTTTGCATGAAATTGAGATGGCAGAAATGTGACACTGACGAAAGTAAAGTTCAGCAAGCGCTAAACCTAAAATGATAACCAGACAAGTTGCAAGCAACAAACTTGGCAATTGGTTTCAGAAAATAACGAATGTTAAGCTTAAATACTAGGGAAATAAGAGTGTCCCTTTGGAATTAAGAATGTTCTTAATACTATAGTATATTTTGAGATATATTGGTTTTTCGAAATGAAAATTGTTCTTAAAAGCATAGTCCATTTCGATATATATTGTCCCTTCGAAATGAGAGTGGTCTTCAAACCACAGTCCCATTGGTTTTCTCCTTCCGAAGTTAGACAGATGGAAGTATCGTACTTGAGTTCCACGGTACCGCAGTAGATAGTGTCACATTCGAGTGGTTTCATTGAGGGCCATGTATTTCTAGAACAGATCCTACATTTAAGAGAACTTTGATATAGTTGTAGCTAGACTGTTTTATCTTAGAGACACCTTGGTTAATATTCTGCTTGCAAAATTTGGACAGTGTTACGAAACGTCTTAAGAAGAGCGACTTAGTCCGCAACTATTACTAGTATTATCTTCATCGGATGAAAATCTTTTCTAAATTCAAAAACAACATAATATTCGATGGAAGGTTGCAAATTTGGTGAAGGTGATTGATAATATCAAAAGAATTGCCTTTATCTCGTTTGAGTATATACAAATGGAAGGAAAAACAACTTAATTTTTTCGGAGTGTGTAGAATTGCCCAATAATGTCATGTACTCATGTATGCAAAGTGCTTGGAATTTAACTTTCTGTCCCCGAAATCTGAATCTGCGTTTATGTTTCCTGTGATTTGAAGCTCTTTCAGTGATTGGTGGAACATTGTTGTACTTTTGTTTCAGTGAAGTGCAGGGTCACGACTTCTATTAGCATATTTAGCATCATGTAATTTTAGATAGCATGTTTAAGTAATTGAATTGAGTTTTTTTCTCTTTCTTTTTTTACCAAAGCAAAGTTAACTATCATTGATCAACCAATGTTCAATACAAGAAGGATAAAAAATAAAAAATATGGTGACTAGTTCAAGAATAGGTCGCCCTAGCCAAAGTATGAGTAACCATGTTCGCTTGTCCGCTAACAAACTTTAACTCGAAGTTGAAATGTAAAAATAAATGATAAATAATACTAGAAACAATAACATAGAATTCCGAATCAAGTAATTGAATTGAGTTAATAGACTTTTCTTCTATACATATTGCAGAACCTGAACCTGGACCTGGTATTACCTTGGGACTTAATTAGTAATTTGTTTCCTAGCTCTTGGCATATCTATACGCATCTTTTGTTGAGCTATTCCCTTAATAAAATTTTCTCTTGTAAGGAAAAAAAAACCATCAAAATATTAATTTAAATTTGTTTTTAATAGTCTCGTGTACATTCAATTTGTGAATAATATTTTTTTTACTAAAATATTATTTGTTATATAACTAGACAAATTCTTTCCAAAAAAAACTAGACAGATTTTTACTTAAATTTAATTAATAGTGAGAAAAAAATGTTTTGATAAAAAAAAGTGAGAAAAATATGTGTCACAAATCGAGTGTTCATAACATAAGTCTAATATCATAAAAATAAGAGTGAATATTAAAAAAAATAAACCAACATACATGTTTTAACATAGAATGCCATAATAATTTCATTGCACAAAAACTCAAACACTTCTTATTAAAACATTCTAAATAAACCAAAGCAGTTTAAAACCCTAATTAGGACAGTTTCCATAAAACAAAAGCAAAGCACTCAACTACAAAATAAGGAAAATGATTATTACACAATATTTGGTGTTTCTGCTGTTAACTTGTCTGCTGTTAATTCTGAAGGTGGCTTGTCTGCTGTTGTCTCTGAAGTTGGCTTGTATGCTGATCTAAGAAAGTTATAGGCAAGTGCTCCAGCTATGGCTCCAATAATTGGACCAACTATATATACCCACAATCCTGTGTAAATATGTATCACAATTGCAGGACCAATACTTCTTGCTGGGTTCATAGATGCACCTGATACAGGCCCAGCAATGAAAAGATTCAATGTTAAAGTCATTCCAACTGCAATACTTGCCGAGTCATCGACCGCTCTATCATCTGTAGTAACAGCTGAAATGACAAACATTAAGAGAAAACTGATAATTATTTCTAACACTAAAGATTGACCATTTGATCCGACCGGTACAGTTCCGAAATAAGATTCGGGTGTGATATCATACATTAGAGATAATGTTACACTTGCAAGTATAGACCCAAGTAACTGAGCAACAATGTACAAAGGAGCCTCTTTAACCGTGATCCGGCGAAAGATAGCCCAGGTGATTGTAACAGCAGGGTTGAAGAGGCCTCCAGAGATATGACCAACTGAGTAACACATGACTGTTACAATCAATCCCCAAGTGATGCAAATCCCTGGAAAAGTGATAGAGCCATGTATTTTATTCACTGCTACAGCACCACACCCAGCAAACACTAGAAAATATGTACCAATAACTTCTGCAGTCACCTTTTGTATCAAGGTTATTACACGTCTTGATGAACAACAATGTTTCAAGAGGGAATTGTTTCCTTGATGTTTGATTGCCATTGATGCTATATATTTTCTCAACTCACATGTAGTTGGAGAGATAGGTGCATTGTGTGTGTATGTATATATATATATTAGAAGAAGAAGAAGAAGAAGTTATAAAAAGTATCCAAACTAAACCAAAATATCGTAAAGCCTATATGAAAACAAAATAGGTCATTTGGAGGGAGTGATATAAGAGATAAGGTGATGTCTATGTTCGACTACTCTACTAACATTCATTATAAATTATTTTGTCAAAAAAAAAAAATCAATATAAATTATATACAATCAATTCTTTCTTTTTTTGGTAATATCATTATAGCCACTTCTACACATTTATCGTTAAAACATAGATATTTTTATTTTGTGTGAAGCTCGTGTTTTTCTAACTTCAATTTTATTTAATTCACAAACGATTTCGTTGCACTAATTTCTAATATATAATTCTATTAAAAGAGCGGTGTTTGTTTGAGATCTTGATGCATGTTACTCTTAAACTTTTAAATTTAATTCTTTTAGGGTTAATTAGAATGAAGATAAATATATTAAACTTATATATATTTCAAACAAATTTATTATTTCAAATATTTTTGTAGAAATTCTTTAGAAGGGACGGAGGAGTATCTTTTTTATAAATATAGTGACAAGGTGTGTAAAGTAAAAGGATTGAAAATGAATAAGACAATAAGTGAAGTTGTGAAGAGTTATTCTTCTCGGGATTGATGTTTTTTTTTTCTTATGTACCGTTTTACTTTTCAAGAAAGCTTATGTACGGGTGTTTTGCTTACGATATTAGCTACTATCTCAATCTCATAATAATTAAGTAATTTGTAAAAAAATATTGTTTTAGAAAAAGTGACTTATTATACTTTTTAATATAATATTAATTTTTTTTAATTATAACCCTAATTAATATAACTTTTATCATTTCCAATTCAATATATTCAACTTTATATTTATGATAAAGAAGAATGCACCAATACTTAACAAATGCATTCAAAACTATTTTTTTCTCTCCTCTCTTTCACTTATAGATTTTTTCTTAATATATGTGAAATGAGAAAAATCTCACTTATAATGAATTATGAAACGGAAGGAGTAATACTCTTCTCGTCACATTTATAAGAGCTTTTTGTTTTTTTACATTTATTAAATAATTGTAGTATGTGAAATAAACATCATTTAATGAATGTACAAAAGCAAAAATTGTTTATAAACATTACCGGAGAGCATTGTGGAAGAAAAATTATATTGACTTTAGTATTTTAGACTGTTTTATAAAAGAGAAATAATAGTTAAAATGAGAGAGAGAATTTTTCTCCCTAAAGTTAGTCAATCTCAATCCATTTTGTCACGGGTCTAAATAGAGGGATGGGAGTTTGCATCATGTGAGAAATGTGGGGTTATGACATAGTGCAGAAATAAACAAGTCAAAAAGTTATCAAAAATTAACTCAAAAGGTATTTCATACAGAGACCATTATCTTTGTCAAATTCTGAAATCACACGTCTAATTTATTTAGAGAACATATGCACAAATTTTTAATGGATTTAAATCTCATTCTAAAAATTAGATCAAAATGTGAGTGTCCAAACACATCTATACGTCCAAAAACATTGAAACATGGGTAATATGGGACTTCAAACAAACTTTAAACATCTTCAATATTCACTCTCATGTCTAGTCTGGGTCTGAATCCATTTCTCACATTGTAATCTTTAACTTGTCTCTAATAATATATTAAATGAACTTAGATCTCATCTAAACACATTTATACATTCAACTTCTTGATAATATGAGCAATGTTAAATCTCAAAGAAACTTCAATAATATCATGGAAACCGTTGACATTGTATCTTATAATGAAAATATAAATCACGATCGAAAACCATTTGCATAATTTTCTTGTCATAGTTTTTTTTATAGGGGTGTTTTATTTTCTCTTGTTATAGTTATTGTTATTACAAATAGGTTAATTTTTGGATAATCAAATAATTTTAAAATATTAAATCCAAGAGTTTGTAATAGTAGTAAAAAGACAACCCATGGATTCAGTGGTTCCGAGTTTGAGTTCTCTAATGTCTTTGTAAATGCTTTTTAAATTCTAAGGTTTTCTCAGTACTGAGATGAGGTAACCTCCTCTCACTCTAAACTTTTATTATAGAAACTAAATAATGTCAAATACTTGTTAATGTGAATAAGCTAAAATTCATTTGTTGAAGTAATACTCATATTATACCTCTAATTTATACCCTCTTATATGTAAAAAATATTATAAATATTTTTAATGGCAAATGTTGCTATGTTATAGTTTTTCTCTTTGCAAGAAATTTAACCATAGGTCTTTAAGTCCTCAACAAAAATTATATTCTCTCTAGTTCACAATAAGTATCACTTTAGGAAGAAAAAAAAATCATTTTAAAATAAATATCGTTCTCAATTTTTAATATATAATTATTTTTTTACAAATGTATTATATGGTTAATACTATGTACATTCCTCCAATACATTATATTCCGCGATCACTTATTACGTAAAAAAACACATCAATAGTTGGTATTGTTTGTTTAAACGAAATATCATATTTTTTTGCAAGTTAATTAATTATATTTTTTAATTTATGCGTAAAAATCTTGAAAGACATTTATTTAAAATGGTGAAAATAAAACAAATCTAAATTGATACCCAAAAAATGAAAATCTCAACCCGAGGTCTATCAACCTCCTAGTCAAGCTCAAAATTAGCAAAGTCCCTTTCCTTTACAATGAGAAGGCTTCAAATTTGATTTGTTTTACACTTCTTCTTGTTTTGTTTTGTTTTGGAGAGGATTGTTTTACACTTAAATATAGTAGTTGTCCACATATCACATATCTTACTGTGGTTGAGAAAATCTCCAATAATAGCATAATCATTGTATTAAATTTTTGTCCTTTTTCAACCGGATGAGTTTGGACCATGAAAACGGACTTGCTCTGTCTGGGTCCACTTAGCAAAAATCAGACTATGTGTTGTTCTTATCAGTTGTTTTTAAGAGGAGAAGAAGAAATATCGCTGGCAAATCATGCAGTGACACGAAACACTGTTCCCTTAGTTGTCTGAATAGACACATGCATAACTTCTTTGTTTTTGGATGTACGACTTCAACCTTTATATCCTTTTCTAGATTTTTCTTCTTCTTAATTTAAACAAATATTTAAAGCTCTTGTTAATTTCGACCGACATGACATAAACTAGATTTGGGTAAGTTAATGATAAGTTTATTTTTTATTTTTTTTGTGGGAAGTTAATGATAAGGTGTTAAATTAGGGCTTTGTTATTTGTTTCTTACAAAAATAGTTCTTTCCAATAAATTGTTTAAGATAAGATTGAGTCAAAAATAAGTTGCTAAAGATTCAATTAAAAAAAATTGTTTAAAATTTTGACAAGTAAATTAGAAAATTAAATTAATGTCATATTTCTATAAAAAAAATATACATATATTTTTTTAAACTATCATTTACTATCTTATATAAATGTGAATTCTAAGAATTAAAAAATAGATATCAACGATAGATTGCTTCAAATGGTAATATTCCTTAAACAAGTGGATAAGGGGTTTGATCCTAACTTTTGTGTATGGAAAAAATTATATTAAGATGAAAGAACCACCTTGTATTCTCAATAGATTCTTTGATAAAAATTAGTCATCATTAAATAACGTTGGAAACTTTATACCTAAAACAAGGTAAAAATAATAGATATTAATAGCAATAAGAATATAATATAATCAACAATTAATATTGTAATTATATTATAAACTATCATATAAAATATGGAAAAAAAATCATAGTATCAAAGGAGATTTAAAAAATGGACCTGCCTACCTGGCAAGACAATATTTCAAAATCAGTTTTAACATTTGAGATTTGACCTTCTGGTTGCTGCAGCCATATGAAAAAACTATCATATTTTTATATTTATAACTATCTCTTAATATGGATAGTGACAGATTTTTCTTTAGAGATATTTTCCGTCTCTATGGGTTTTTTTTAAACAAAAACTATAAGATTTTAATATTTTAGAGATAACTTTTTAAATAATTTTCTTAAAAAATCCAAATATTTTTTTGTATCATAAGTATTTAAAAATGATCTATTGGTATCTGTATCCAAAATAAAAAAATTGAATGAATTATTAATGGTATCTCCATTATTATTTTTGAAAAACATTCATTTTGGAGTTCACTTGTAATAAGACTCTCTGTTCCATGCATGACCTTCCGTTAGGAATAAAATTTACAGTGCATGCCATACAATTTCTTTTTTCTTTTTTTAAGAAAGAACAAAAATTGATAAGACAGCTAGGGAAAACTCTAGATCACAATAATTCAAATATATATGCCAAAAATACAAACTTACTGCCTAAAGACGCCAATATTTTTTCAAGGCCCCAATTCCGACATAAATTTTGTTGATGTATTCATACGTGGGGTTACAAACCACTCCTTATTGGCCAGCACGATATTATGAAGTCTGCATGCATAGATGCCCAGACAAAGGTGGCCAATGAAAGCAAACACCATTTTTCTTTTCCAGTTGAAGAGATCTTTTGGTTACTCGTAATGTACTCTTCTAAAACAAGGGGCATTTAACAAATACTCTAAGAATATTAATTAAAAATTAAAACAAATAAATAATTGATAGAGAAGTTTTATACATGCATCATTTTCAATATAAATATTTACTTTAAACTTCTTAAATGTCATTACTCATTAGGATATTTGCTAGCATTTTTTTTAAAAACAAATATTGAACACAAATCTTCGAATACATCACCTACTTTACATTCATGCCCATAAATTTAATTATTTTTTCTTATAAATTATCTTGGTTTTTGGTCAAAATTAAAAGGTGCAAGATGCCGAAATACTCCTATACAAAAGGTGCTAGGTACGGTTTGAATGGTGGGCTGTGAAGTAGGCGAGTTGTGGAGGGTCGTGTTGGTGGAGGGATATGGTGAGGATTCAGGATGGCGTTGGTTTTAAGGGAGGGAATTGGTTTGAGGAGAATGTGTTTAGGTAGTGGGGTTAATACGTGTTTTTGGACTGATAATTAGTTGAGGGAGGTTCCTTGTGTGTTCGATATAGTAGGTTGTTTGAGTTGGCGGAGGATAGAGTGGTTTCAGTATGAGGGAGTTAGGGTGGGGGAGAGGATGGGGAAGGTTGGAGGTGGCACCGTCGTGTGTGGGTGTGGGAGGAGGAGATGGTCAGGGCAAGTGTTCATTAATGCTTTCTAATGTGCATTTGCAGGTTGACACAACTTATATATGGTTGTGACAGTTAGACATGAGTGATACTTAATATGTCTGTGGTATCTATTAGTTACTCACTAGTTATCAGGTGCAAACATCAGTTGCAGTTTCTGATTTTATGTGGCATACAAATGTTTTTTTGAAGGTCTCAGTGTTTGTGTAGAGGTTACTTCAAAACAGGCTGCCTACTAAAGATAATTTGGTTAAGGGCGGTGTTTTTTTTGGCTAAATATCCCTTTTGTGTAGCAAGCTGTGGTGAGATGGAATCAGCTAATAATTATTCCTTCACTGTTGTTTATTTGGTTCTCTCTGGTATTTGGTTTGTGGTTGGTTGCGGTTCTCTTCGGTAGATCCTGGCTCTATTTCGGACCATTTCAATCATTATGCTATCTTGACAGGTGGTTCGAAAGTGAGGCGATCCTTTTTGCACCTAATTTGGTTTACTGGTGTGTGAGTTATCTGGAAAGAGCAAAATGACATGGTGTTTAATCATACGGAGAAATTGACGTATCTATTCCTTGATAAGGTTAAATATTTGTCTCCCTAATGCGTCCCTATATATATATATATATATAGGCTCATTATTAATCTTGATTATACAGTTATGGATTACTAACAATACATTAACTCCGCATGAAACTATCGTGACTTGACCGTACTTAATTTTTAGAAAAGCTAGTATTTCACAAAAGATTACTGACACCGACATGAAACAAGACAACACAAAGCGCGTGTTTACAAATAGAGTACTACGCTAGGAAACCTACATCTTAATTTGAAATGTTCATTTGTTTTTACTTATAAATTATGATGGAAGGGACACTGTATTGTTCCCAAAGCATGTCGATGGAGTCATATATTAACATGGACGTATGACTATTGAGACGACGTTGCATGAAGATATCCTTGCCATCTCATGTGAGGTTGGAGTTGTATTATTATTATATATAAGAAAGAGAATATAAATTGAAGATTATTTGAATGTGGTGAATATCATTTTGAGGGGATTTTGATTTATAAATAATGGAGATAGAGATAGATTCAAGAAAAAGAGTCGGAAGTTCGATCAATAATAGGATAGCACGTAAGCATATAATTGAATAAAACTTTTACTTACCAATTTAATATTCAAGTTCTGTTTACAGCCTTTCCTTATTTATATGAACACGAAAGATTGTGATATGTGAGGAACTCATGTGATTCAGAAGAAGAAAAATGGGAACCTCTTGAAATAAAAAAAATAAAAAAAGTCAAATTTCAATGATACGCGTAATTGAAGGATTTAACATATTTAACGAAATATTTAAATATGTTCTTGATCACACAATAATCATATATCAAATATGTCTGTTTAAAAAAAAAATCATATCAAATATGTCTAACATGTTGCACCAATAGAGTATATACAAGTCGTAACTCAAGTCGTAAAAATGTCAAACTTGTGTAAAGAAAAATGTCAAAAATTGTTAAGCAACATCATGATGGTTTTGCCATTTCGTCTATCTAAAAAAAGAGTATATTTACCATTTATATAATACAAGGACAATAGCAATTCTTTTTGACAAAAAAGTTTTTAACAAATTTGAATAAAAATGGTTTTCTTTTTCATGCTTTAGATGTTATTCGTTAAAAAATAACTGCTTCGAAGACAAAGCATACAATGAACATTAAGCTAAAAGATGTACAAGATTTTTAGGCTTTGTCTGGGAGTTTGGAGGGGAGGGGAATAGAAAGCCTTGAAAGGTTGGAAATATAGGGGAAAATGGTAAAATATTTCACATTTTTTAAAATAGTAATTTTTTAGAGAATGTTAAATTAATGGTTATGATTAATATATTTTTAATTTCAAGAATATCATAACTAAATAGATCACATTTGAAGAATTCAAGTAAACCCTCCAAACTCCCCAAAACCTCCTCCAATACAATTTTTTATTCTCTAAATTGAGGAGGATTTTGTACTATGGAGAAAAATGAACACTTAAAGTCTTTCCCTATCAATATCATCTATTTCTTTCACTTGCTCCTTCCTTTTTTCCAAACTCCTCCCCTCCTTTCTCCTCCAAACTCGCAAACAAAGGCTTAGAAATGATTCGACGTGGTGTTTCCTGGTTATCTCCAGGCACAAAATGATTGGCTATCGTTCTATTTTACAGACTTTCTAGATTGTACAAATGAAACTGGTCTCTGGAAAATTTTCGTACGTTATGACTCGGTGGGAAATGCTATAAAGCATAGGTACTCTTAAAAATGTGAAGCACTCATATCAGGTGCTTCTCAGATATGCGTATTGTGCCCGTGATATTTCATTGTTGCTAATTATTATATTGGAGTAAAAATTGGGGCTTTCTCTTATACGTTAGAATGATAATATAGTATTATATGTGTATATGAATTATTTTTTACTGTTGTAACCGGCTATAGTTTTCAACTTTTTAAACTTTTATCGTGATGGTTTGTTGCAAATTGAAAAATCTAGCTCTCTCATGTTATATTGCATAACAAAATTCGTGACTTTATTATCGTAACTGTACCTTTTTTTTATTTTAAATTATCGTATTCTCGTACCAGTACCCGTATCATACTATACCCGTACATACCTATGCAACATAGGGGAAATTGTTTGGTTTTGTCAGATTCAAAGGTATTAGAGATGTTGCAGGCCTTCTTTGAGAGGTGGAAGAAGATTTGGGTGGAAGAGTTAAGCTACTAGTTAATATTTGGCTAAATTAGATATTTAGTCCTTTAAGGATATCTTCAACTGTTTTGGTAGCATGAATTTTCATATGTAGATTTCATCAATCATAAGATTACCTAAACTGGTATGTTACCGCTGGTAAATTTATAATCATGTTGGTATTATTTATATTGATTATGTTTTGATCATCGTTAGTTGTCACTATTTTTACTAATTCATAATTATTTACCATTTCATACAATTTTCTTAAATTATGGAGGTTCTAATTTAATTTCTTGTTCAAGAGTAGGGATCAAATTCCAGTCGCATAGCCTCATAATAATTCTGATGTTATATTGTTTAGATAGGAACTCTTGGAAGAGCATACCTGCTTTTCAGTAACCAAGAACTTGGATGATGTTAACTTGGAAGAGCAATCACTGATGTCTTCGATTGAACCTTCACACATATATGGTCAAGGATTAATAACTAAAGTGTTGGAAATGAAGAACAATATGTATATGTAATTATTAATAACTTACGCAACAATATTTCACTATAAGAGAAACTAGTAAGATACCCGTGCATCCGCACGGGTACCCGTTGGTGTGGATGATCTGTTTCAGTTTCTATATGTTATATATAAACTGTAAAAAATAAATATTAGAATCAGCTATAGTTTGTTATGTGCATAATAATTATTTTAAAATATGTCTCGCCAATAATTGTTTTGTGTATAATAATTTTTTTTATCATGAACAACTTCTCTTGTGTACGACACTTATTTTAAAATTTGTACCGATGACAATTTGTCCAATGTACAATATTTATTTTAAACTTTGTATCATTGACAATTTGCCCTATCAATAGTAACTATTTTGAAATTTCTATCAACAACAACTTTCCCCGCTTAGAATAATTATTTGAAAATTTTAATCATGGAAAATTTTTTCCGTGTTTTATAATTATTTTTTCCATGTATATTGAGTTAATAATTATTTAAAAAAAATCCTCCAAAAAAGTATTTTAAAATTGGTATCAACCACTACTTGACTCATGTTTAATAATTATCTTTAACTTTTTATTATGAACAACTTCTCCCATGTATAATATTTGTTATTAATTTTAATTAGCGATAACTTGTCCCGTGTATAATAATTATTGTTGGATATTTACTAACGACAACTCTTCTCATATATAATTATTATTTTAAAATTTATATCAGAGACAACTTATTCTGTGTTCTATAATTATTTTTAAATTTTTATTAGATACAACTTGTCCCGTGTATAATATTATTATAAACTTTGTATCAAAAACAATTTATTCCGTGTTCAATACAAAAAATGGATTTCTAGCAATGAAAAATATTTCAGTATATGATAATTATTTTGAAATTTGAATCAAAGGCAACCTACCTTGTGTTTAAAAGTATATTTTAAAAAAATTATCATGAACAACTTCTCCGACGGCAACTTGTCTCGTATATTTTCTTGTATTTGCATATGTCACATACATTACTCCAATGAAATACATCAATACAATTAGATGGTATCATTTAGTCATAAAAAGTAATATTTGATCTCAAGTTAGTGCATCTCATTTTTTCATATTGACATTTTTTATTACCGATAACCTGTCCCGTTTATAATAGTTATTTTTCATGTACAATAATGATTTAATATCTTTTTAGAATTGAGGCGATATTATAGTCTAAATAGTTGGAACATTTTAGCAGTAACAATTTTTTTCGTGTATAATAGTTATTTAAATAAATTATAGTTGAAATTTTTTGTTTAAATTTTTTTATCACTCAACAAATTGTCGCGTGTATGATTAGTGACAACTTATCCCATGCATTTGAATTAATTCTAATATTTTAGTCGATGTCCATTTCTCCCCCGCATTTTTGTTATTTACGAAATTTCACTAAATGATCACTTATCCATGCATTTTTATTGATGAGTATTCCATATCATTGTAGAATTGAAGTGAGGTGATATTATAAATTAAATACTAGAAACATTTTAGCAGAATTAATTATTTATAATTAATAACTTGTCTAGTTGATCTTTTTTTTCTTTTTGTTTAACAAAAACTTATCGAGTAAATCTTGTGGATTAAAAAAAAACATATCACATAATTTTAAATTTATATAAAATTTTACATGAATGGTATATGACAAAAACATATCAAATAATTTTAAATTTATATAGATTATAGGCCAAATGCATTTTTTGATCGGTTTGACAAAATTATCGGGTTAATCTTTTAACTTTTTTTAGTTTCAAATAGGTCCTTTAAATTTTTTGAAGTTTCAAATATGTTATTGAAGTTATTAA
>Ga0228711_1008342_pt1 | contig 14580 bp, 8 predicted proteins | sample MedpolnodulmetaG_2_FD_177996 | JGI IMG/M metagenome (GOLD analysis project Ga0228711, IMG submission 177996) | Root nodule microbial communities from Medicago polymorpha collected in Santa Monica, California, United States - brown nodules | ecosystem: Host-associated > Plants > Roots > Nodule...
GAATTTTGAAAAATTTTTTTTTTTTTTTTTAAATTTGCAATGAAATAATTGAGTTCAAATTATTAAGATGAGAAAAAACCAGACAGCCAATCAGAATCAGCCAAGTGTCATCACTTATCCACAAAACAGCTTCTCTCTCATCCGTCCTACAGCTCACACGCTTCTGTCGACGCGTGTGCTACACGCGCCAGTTTTGGCAAACCACATTCTGCCACGTGTCCCTCTGTTGCAGGTTTAAACAATGTTGAATCCATTCAACACCTCTCTCCTCCACATCATTTTTCCCCCACCTTCAACACTCCATTGAAAAGGTCTCAAGTGTTGAATCATGCTTTCAACACTTTCATTGCACTTGGTCTAACATAAATTTAGTGACTTTTTAAATAAAAATATTAATACAAAAATACTTTTTCTTGAGGTCAAAATAATACTAAATGCTCACCCAAAAAAAAAAAGCTAAATACTTGGAGAGATGCATATTAAGTCGGGCCTCTTTCATGAAAAACTATTACAATATGGGTCGTGAACGTGACAAAAACACCTTTCTTAGATAAAGATAATCGTTCTTGATTGATGTTGTTTCCACTTCATTCTTTGCTATGAAACACTAAGAAATTATACATTTACCCCAATCGGTAGTTAACTGACTTCGGCAGTAACTGCCGCGAAACACGGAATTTCGACAGTTAATTGCAGCCATGTGAGTTTTTTAGCAAACTCAGAGGTAAGAACAACAATTATCATCGTTCTTTTGGCTCCTAAAAAATGATATTTGCACACTTTATTGAAAAAGCTAGTCGGAAATTATAATTTAATCAAATTGTACACATAAAAATAGATAATCACAAGTTACAACTCCATCAAACACGAAATTGAGGTGCTTAAAGAGCAATTATCATAACACATTGTATGGAAGAAATTTTTACTTCCTATCTCCAATAGTCCAACTTGAACCTCTACCTCACGGATTTACCAAACTTCCAAATTCGTTCGTGACACTTTAAAAAACGTAAGTCTCCCATCCCACACCCAGGGCGAGGGATTCCGGCAAACTTAAAAGTTTGAGATTTTTTAGAGTAAAAAAAGTTAAAAAAACTGAGTTTTTCAAAACGTTTTGAAAATAATGGGAAAAAAAAATTGTTTCAATTTTTGAATAAAAATATTTCAGAAAATAAAAAATTTGACTTTTCCAAAATGAGATTTTTGACAATGTGAGGGTAGGACCAGGACTATAAAATTGAAGGATAAAAGGGACATCATCCTATCCCATAAGAGAAAAGAAAATTAGAATCGACTGACTGGCCCTAAACCGAAAAAAAAAAAAAAATACGAAACACAAGGGCATAGAATATAGTGGGTTCAAATTCGTAGTAGCCCACAAAAGCATGATAATGAATAATGACAGGGAAGAAGCAAACCACACATATGTACGATTATGGTGGCGGTAGACGGTGGAGTGCTTTGAGTTATGAATGAAAATAGGTCAAGCACTCAAGGGGGTGGGATTTGGGAATAGGTCGGGTAGTCTGACTTGCTTAAATAGTTAAAATCTAGCTGTAAAACATAAGACAAATCTATGAGCATGTCAAAAGTTTTATTTTAAGCATGACATGACCTTTTTAAATGCTTGGTCTGACCTATTAACATCTTTAAAGCCTAATTTATACTAAATTTTTTAAATAGAACATCTGACATATTTAAAAAGGCTAATAGATCAATACATTTTTGTAAAGGATATTCATCCATTTCCCCGACGTTATAAGCATATATTACATTTATATCCATTTCCGCTCTTTTTATTTCGCTAACGTTTGAAAATTATGAACGGTGTTTTTTTTACGACATTTTGATTTTGATTAAAACTAAAAATATAAATGTATGTTGCTTTCAAGTTATTACAAACTAAATTAACCATGATTATCTATTTCAATGACACACACAATATAACAAAAAATATAATCTATTTTTTTTTTAATGACACCAACAACAATCTTTATCTCACACACACACACCACACACACACACACAGATATGTATATATATCGTGTTTGTTACATTTTTTTAATATTTAAATTTATTCTTATCTATTTGTTAATGTGTTATTTGTATTGAAAATTGAAGGTATTTTTGGAAAGAGAAAAGTCAGCTCAAAAAAGCTTAAATGGATTTTTTTTTCTTTATAAATAGTATAGATAAAAACTTGTAGAGCATGTTCATCCATTTTGTAGAGGCTAATAAACATGTATTGCATATATTTGATATATTACCTTTTATTTTGTTGCTAGTAGGGTTCTTTATTTTGTAATTTAGAATAAGATAAGAATAACAATAATAAGAGACCAAGAGGATAATACTCAAAAGTATGTGTACTCGTTGAAATTAAAATAAGAGAGTAATAACAATAGTTTGTAACTCATTGAAAATCTTAAATTGAAAGAAAAATGCAATTTATGCCGACCTAATAAGCCTAATGAACTTTTCTATAAGTCTTAGCCGACCTGAACAAATTTAGAAAGTCAAATTACTTATTTAAAGACATTGCACAATTGGTATAATGAACAAATTTAGGAAGTCTTAGTTCAGTTGTTCGCTGAAAAAAAGTCATAGTTGAGATTTGAATCTTAATTATTTTATTAGATCAAATTTAAACTTTACAAAATCAAACTATACTTAATCTATTTCCACCCTACTTTGAGAAGATGTGATCTTCTTCTTTCCTTAAAATAAATAAATCTATTTAGAAAGAAAAAAACACAAATACAAAAAGTTTTTCAATTTTTTCATTATTTATAATTTTTTTAAGGGAAATATTAAAGAGTGTCATTGAGACATTGATTAAGATGATAAATATAAAAATGTTGTATTGAAAAATGACGAAGAGTGATAAATTTAATTTTTTAAAAGTCAAAACATTGTTCGACCAATATAAATATACTACTTTTAGTTTCTTTAACAAGTGCCGTTAACATAACCCTTTTTTAAATACTCTGTATCCCTTCGATATCCTATAAAATTGGAGCAATACACATTTTTAAATACTGTCCGTTTTCTTCTCTCAAAAGAAATGGAGAAATTCAAACTTGTTTTGTAGACAAGTCAACACACATCTATTTAAGTTTATGTGAGCGATATTTGCATTGGTTGGAGTTGTCTTTACGTACGGTGTTTCCCAAATATATAATCTTCATTGAATTATTTATTTTGACGCAATTTATTAGATGTTTTGAAAAGCTGAGAAACTAGTTATTGATATTGTTTACTCACAAGCAAAAGAGCAAGGAGAGCGGAGAGAGAGAACGTGGATGGTTGTTTTTCTCTTTGCCGTTGCAGTTGGTGTCAATTTCTTTGTCATGCACTATTTGCTTGTCATGACCATCACTTGTTTGTACGCATTATTTGTACCTTATCACAACATCTAGTTAATCAATTCACAGACGGCATTTTCTTTGTGGTCCTTGTTATCTTAAAATTTGGCGGATAATTTTAAGTTGTTATAATAAGGAGTTGAAAATAAGCTGCATCGAATTAAACTTGTAAAGTTCAAGTTTGATATTTTCAAAATTTAAGGTCTAAATGAAGTCTGTGCCTAGTTATAGTCTTATAGATTTAATTTTAGGCAAGTGTTTGTCGTTATTTATTAGCACATTTAAAAACGTATTTCATCTTAACATATTTAAGTAAGTAATATAATAAAACTTTAAAAAGAATAAAGAGCTAATAAGGTAATACAATTAAATTATTTATGTACTACAAACAAAAAGGGGGCATTTCCGACGGGGTTAAGAGTATAACCAATAATACTCTTACTCAGAAGTAGCTTAAGTGATTTTCACACGTACATATTAACAACTTTAATTGGAAGTATTTTGTCTGTTAACATGTAAAACTTATTAATTACTTTCATTGGAGAAAAATAAGAGAGATTGCTATTGAGATGCAAAATTTCTACAAACACACTTGTACCTAATCACAATATGCAAAACTTAATAACTACTTTCATTGGAGAAGAACTAAGAGGGATTGCTGTTTAGATGCAAAACATCTACAAACATTACCCGTCTCATTGAAAGTGTCATGCACTGTCAAACTAGTTTCTGAATTGAGTAATTCATTAAGAACTCCAAAAATGTTACTTATGTTAGTTAGTTACCTCCAAAGCATTAATCACGTGTTAATCCTCCACCAAATGTGTTGATGTGTTCTCCAACTTTTCTCTTGAGTTGCACATGATACTTCCACATCGGCGAGGGGCGAAAATAATGGTCGAGTAAGCCCTCATTTCGGTCTTTGAAATGAAGTGTAATTTTAAATTAAAATCATTCATTTTCATTATCTTTTCGTCTACACTTCTCTTTCCATTCTGCCACTGCTTTGTGTTGGTGTTGTTGGTCTTTTTTTTCTTCCAAGACTACTTTGATGATGAACTCATTAATTCTATTGGATTTATTGATAATAGACTTTACGTCGTGGAAGATGACAACATATGATGTTGTCTCTTGAACCTGTGTTACTTTTTTTTGATTTGAAATCGAGTGATGACAATGGTTAAATATGATCACCTACAATTTGACGAGGCATGAAATATTTCAAAACATGGGGAGTTAGTGGTAATTTGAAATTGGGTGTTAGGGTATTGCAAAACATGGTAGTTCATGGTGATTTTCAAACATGATAGAAATAGAGACGATGATGTGTTTAATGAGCCAAATCAACAGCTTAAGCGAAGTTGGTTAAATTAAGAAACAAAAGATATACATAAAATGTTATATAATTTTTAGTTTAATTTCATTATTTTCAATGTAACAAGTAACAACCTAATAGGTGTTGGAATTCCCACTGCCACCACCTCTACGATTTCTCCATAAACCAAACGCGTGTTTTTCTATCTTATTATAACCGTATATATCACTCGAATATTCTTCCCTCCTTCCAGAATTATGGCGCTAACCTGACGTGGTCCAACATCGTCTAGTTACCACGTGACATATCCACCTCATCCAATCAAATTAATCCTACGTGGAAAATCAAATCTTCCACAAAAAATCCCAGCCGTTAAAATTACCAAGTCGCAATCATCATCTTCTTCTTCTTAACACAAACAAACTCATTTCGCTTTTCGTGTGTTTTCTTTCGTACTCCAAATAGAAACGAACGCAGCCATGGCTACACAGCATCCACCTTCAAGCGCTTTCTCCTTCATCTCCAAAGGTTGGCGCGAAGTTCGTGATTCAGCAGACGCGGATCTACGTTTGATGAAAGACAGAGCAAACTCTTTCAAAAACCTAGCAAATTCCTTCGACCGTGAACTCGAGAATTTCTTCAATTCCGCCGCACCGGCGTTTTCTGTTCCGGCGATGAGGTCTCCTCCACCGGCGGAGATAGAATTCGTGAAGAAATTGCAACCCAAATTGTCGGAGATTCGTCGCGCTTACTCCTCGCCGGATTTTAGTAAGAAGGTTTTGGAGAAGTGGACGCCGAGAGCGAAGATTCGGATTGATTTGTCGGCGATTAAGAACGCGATTGTATCGGAGGAAGGGTTTGTGGATTTTGAAAGTGGAGTTAAGGGAAGGAGGTTGGGGTTTTGGGAAGGGTTGAAAGGTGAAGGTGAAGGTGAAGGTGAAGGTGAGAGTGAAACTAGGGATTGGGAACCAATTAGGGTTTTGAAAACGAGGATTAAAGAGTTTGAGAAGCGTAGTTCTTTTGATGGATTCAGGAACAGTGAATTTCTTGACAAACTTAAATCAAGCTTGGTATGTACTTATATTGTTCAGTGACTGCGCATTCTTTCAACACATGCACGCACTTAAGATCAATTAATTCATTTTTTTCTAGTTTTTACTCTCGTCTGTGTTTGAGCTTCATAGCTGGTTGTTGCATAGCAAAATTAGTATTTTCTTTAGTTTTTATTGCGTGTTATTACAAGAAGAATTTGGGACTTAAGTATATTGATTGAAGATGTTTAGGTCTGACATGCACACAACGACACTGACGTTCAATCACTTTTATTTCCTTGAATTGTGTATTAGTGTTGTGTTTGGTGTTCATGATTCATAGGTAGGGAGTCTTTCTTATTTTGACTTGGCCAGAGTCTTAATTTTTTTTTTTTGTTCCTTTAGACACTAATCAGCCATCAGTAGCAATATACTTGTTTTTTGAGTTTGTTTACTGCTGCTTGTTTTAACGAATGGAATGATTTGTCAAAAATAATAATTGACATGATCTTTCTATGAATCATAATTCGGGGATGATTCATTGGTTCAGCTGAAGTGTCTTTAGTCGATTTGTTGGTTGGTCATGTGGATGTTATGCTTAATACATGCAATTTTGTACTGTTAAATGTTTTTTATGTGGATATTGGTGATGAATATTTAGTATTCCGTTTTATTTCATTTTTATGAATGTGTTTTTGTGCATAATTTTGTTATGTGCTTTCTTTCAAAGAATTCACATGTTTGTTTTCACTTTTTGCAGAAATCGATGTACAAAGAACCCGAAGAGTCAAAGGTGTGTATATGTACTATGTAATTTGTTTAGTTTTTTTTGGTTGATATATGAACATGCTCGATCGAATATTGGGCATCTGTGTGAAAAAAAGAAGCAAAACTTGTACCTAGCTGGAAGGTTGTAAATTCACATGAGCCATAATGCTTGCATTTGATACCTTATACAATACAGTGAATACACCAGTCCATGCATCCTTAGGCCCCTTTCGACATGAAAATTCTTCTATTATTTAGTATAGTCTTTTCATTTAATGTTTTGTTTCGATTTTGACATCGGAACAATTAGCTGGGACATATGAATGGTATATTTAAATAATTGGTTCCATGAGAAGGATGATATAATTCTATACATGTCATCAACTTGTACACTAATTCTCGTATCTTCTAAACTTGGGACCTTAATTTGAATGTTGAATGGACTGTAGCTAACATTTCCACACATCTTTTGCAGGAAGTGCCGCCGCTGGATGTACCTGAACTTCTGGCCTACTTTGTTAAACAGTCTGGGCCATTTTTGGATCAAATTGGAGTCGGCAAAGGTATTTTGTTATGCATAACTTATATGGGATTTCATTGCCATGCATGCAGCCCCTGCTTTCCCGCTTTACATATCTTATCTAAATGCATGTATACTGCTTAGCAACATCTTCTCTTGCAACGGACACTGTTTTTCTGATTCAACATTCTTGTCTTAAAAAATCAAAAAGTTAGCTCACCCTTTTCTTCTTTGACTCTCAACAATTACATTACTTTCCATTCGTAGAATAATAAAATGTGAGCTAAGAATCTGGAATATCTCTGCAGTTAACTCCTGGCATAGACATTGTTTTCAAATTTCCGTATATTCGCTATATGAAACATACCAATGCAACGGTTTCAAATAATTTCAAGCGTGTGATAAAGAGTTAATATTTTTCATTTGCTTAAAAAAAATATTATACACTAATTTAATACAATGTGCGACGATACGAAGCAATCTTGGATTAATGGGAAATTTGATTAGCATAATAAACTTATACTTTCAATCCATTCTAGATTTTGCAAAAGACTCAGTATATAGTTGTTCACCATGCAGTTTCTCGTAAAATCTATCAATCGATAACTTTATATAATTTCATATTTCATAATTTTTTTTTTTGGGTTTAGAGTATATAATGTGTATAACATAACAATGCTTATAAAGTTCACTAATCCAAGACCATGTTGTTACTCTTCAAAATATCTTAATCAATGCAGAGAATATACCTTTTCATAGAAAAATATTAAGCATCTGATCGCAAACTAATTATTATTTACATTATCTGAGATTTGTCATGTAAGATCCGTATAATTAGTTAGTCAGTTATATTTCAACTGTTGGATTATTTAGAGGGGATGCCTTGTTTACGAATCTACCATTGGTTTGAAAATGTACTTCTTCACCGTCTCGCATATAAATTTTCCCATTATTTCAATATTGTTTTCTATACTTCATTTATCATATTAAAATTGAATGTTTCCTGATACTGTTCATTAATGTTTGTGAGTAGGCGGTATTATGTCTTTCCATCGTCAATGCAGCTTTCTAGTTAGTCTACAAGTGTGTGTTTTATTTCATCTGCACTTCAATTTTGTTGATTAGTTCAAATGTGATTGTTTTGCAGATACATGTGACAAGATAGTTGAAAGCTTGTATAGCAAACGCAAGAACCAATTTCTACTGCAGTCTCTTTCTGGCGAAGAATCTTCTTTACTCGAGAATGGAAACATAAATGATGAATTGGATTTACGAATAGCTAGTGTCCTTCAGAGCACAGGGCACCGGTATGAAGGTGGACTTTGGACAGACCAAGCAAAGCATGATTTGTCCAACAATGAAAGACATGTTGCAATAGTCACAACCGCTAGTCTTCCTTGGATGACGGGAACAGCAGTAAATCCACTATTTCGAGCTGCATATTTATCACAAACTAAAAAACAGAAAGTCACTCTGCTAGTTCCATGGCTTTGTGAATCGGATCAGGAACTAGTTTATCCCAGCAACCTCACTTTTACTTCACCTGAGGAGCAGGAAGGTTATATACGTAACTGGCTTGAGGAAAGGATTGGTTTTAAGGCAGACTTCAAAATATCTTTTTATCCTGGGAAGGTAACTTTCTGATATTGTTAGCTGTGGAATAATTCTCGCATGACCACATTGCCTATAAGCACAGCCAATTAAAAGGTCAAAATATATTCAAATCATGTTAAAAAGGGAGAGTCCTTGTTTAATTTAATGTAATAACATCTTAAGCTTTTGATTGGTTCTGTCTATAGGCATTGTACCACGTAAGAATTGCTTGGTAGCTAGCTATATTCTATCAAGTTTCATATCACTATTGTCCATTCTAACACTTTGTCCTTCTCGGGTGTAGTTTTCAAAGGAAAGACGTAGTATAATGCCCGCTGGAGATACTTCTCAATTTATACCATCCAGGGATGCTGATATTGCTATCCTGGAAGAACCAGAGCATTTGAATTGGTATCATCATGGGAAGCGCTGGACGGATAAATTCAACCATGTTGTTGGCATTGTGCACACAAATTACTTAGAATACATCAAGAGGGAGAAAAACGGGGCACTCCAGGCGTTCTTTGTGAAACACATAAACAACTGGGTTACAAGAGCGTACTGTGATAAGGTATGTTAATTTTATATCATGGCATTTATGGTTGAATTAACTCGGGAGATAATTAGATATTTAGAAATGATTACTATGTTTTGGTTGATAAGTTTGTCATGGATTTTTATTATGAAAAGAGAACTGAACAAGACAAAAGGGACTAAATTATTTTATGATTTATATTCAGGTTCTTCGTCTCTCAGCTGCTACTCAGGATTTACCTAAGTCTGTAATTTGCAATGTTCATGGTGTGAATCCCAAGTTCTTAAAAATTGGAGAAATGATTGCTGAAGAGAGGGAGCTAGGGCAGAAGGCTTTCACAAATGGGGCATATTTCTTGGGAAAGATGGTATGGGCAAAGGGATACAAGGAGTTGATAGATTTATTAGGAAAGCATAAGGCTGACCTAGATGGCTTCAAGTTAGATGTATTTGGGAATGGAGAGGATGCTCATGAAGTTCAGAGTGCAGCTAGAAGGTTGGATTTGAATCTCAACTTTCAGAAAGGAAGAGATCACGCAGATGATTCTCTTCACAGGTAAGAACAATTTGAATACTTTTAAATTACAATACATTCATTGGAAGATTCCCCACATCGTTCTGAAACATACTACACGATTTTGGGAAATAACTTTTAAGTTGCATTTATTACAACATGGAACTGATTTTTCCTTCATTGTGTCCTATCTTCATACAGTGAATCAATTTTATTTTAATAAAATTAATTTCCAAAACAGTTCTTTTCATGTATGCATAAAGGAACCTTCACCTACACATGATAATTGCTCATGCTTTATGTACCCATACACTAATACAGAACTTGTTTTTACAGTATTGAATTTGATTCCGTTTTTTTTTTTTACATTGTTTATTTACTTTATCGAAGGTACAAAGTCTTTATAAATCCTAGCATCAGTGATGTGCTGTGCACAGCTACGGCAGAGGCACTTGCCATGGGAAAATTTGTAGTTTGTGCTGATCATCCATCAAACGAGTTCTTCACGTCATTTCCCAATTGTTTGACTTACAAGACACCTGAAGACTTTGTAGCAAAAGTAAAAGAAGCGTTAGCAAATGAGCCTTATCCTCTCACATCTGAACAAAGATATCAGCTTTCTTGGGAAGCTGCAACTCAAAGATTTATGGAATATTCTGAGCTTGACCAAATCCTGAACAAGGAAAAGGATGATGCAAAATCAAGTAGAGATAAGGGAAAGCTCATTGGCAAGTCAGCATCAATGCCTAATCTTTCAGAACTAGCAGATGGAGGCTTAGCGTTCGCTCACTATTGTCTCACAGGGAACGAGTTCCTGAGATTATGTACCGGAGGAACACCCGGGACACGTGTTTATGACAAGCAGCATTGCAAAGACCTTCATCTCTTGCCCCCGCAGGTGGAAAATCCTATCTATGGCTGGTAAATAGATTGACTAGTTTGAATATGTGGAGATAAATACTCGTGACACCAGATAATAACAAGCAGCATTGTAAAAAAGTTATAAATGGCTGGTGAATAGCTTTAGCGCTTCAAATTTGTAGTTCGGCTTTCTGCTTGTTTATAGTTGTTTGTAAGTAGGTGCCTGTTGTTAAGTCTATAATCTATATTTTTTGTAGCTGTAATTGGTTTTGTATTTTTTATAATTGATGTAGTTTTTTACTACTACCAAAACACACAGAACACGCTAATGTTCAGTTTTACTGTGTAATGGCAGAAAAAGATTGTTCATTGATGTAACTTGTAGGAGTAAACGTAATAACATGAATCAGTTTAACGTGGAATAACTTTGAGCTTGAGAGAATTGGCAGTTATTAATAATAACTTCAAGCAGACAATTTGGTTGGTGAGCTAATACTAGTACTAACCAGGAGGTTTGAGGTTCAAGCCTTCAAAACTGATATAGCCCACTGACATTTTGTCTATCAAAGAAAAATATCAACTACTTGTACTGCCACAAAGTAAATCAATAATGCTGTTTATGGGATATACTAACACTCGCAGATCAGTACGAGGAATTACTCAAGTGTTCACTCTTGGCAAGAAAATTTCTGATGATTTTTTATGTTTGATAGTTGGAACGAAGAAAAAAAATGAAGGAATAAATGGCATTGCTGTGGTTGCATATGTAATATGTTGACCTTAACGTGCGATAATCTTTCTTTCTAAAAAATTTATTATAGTGAGAAAAGACAAACTAAAAGATATTGTCGTGATTTATGTTCAGATCATTTTCAAGATTTAATTTCTACATGCCTACGCCCCTGTAGGCCATGAAAGTCTAATTTGCTTGAAATCAGCCCTTGCCTTGGCCCCTATCATTTTTTTCCTTAAAAAAAATGCAATGAGTAGTAATCGGTTGCTTGTATTTAGAAGTTTTACCTTAAACATCCAATATGGAACATGATGATCGTTGGTAGTGTTCTTCCAATAGATGGTATTATATACATTCTTCATTAAACTACTAACAATACTACTTCCTTTTCAATGAAAGTGACTAAAGACAATTGCTATCCCGCCAGGTCGTCTCTTGTTAAGATAATACCAGCATGTTAATGTCTCACAATTGCTAAAGTTTAATATGTAAACTAAGTAAAAAAAACTCAATATTTTAAAAATGAATTCAAATTCGGAATCTCATATGAAGTGACTTATCTCATTCAAGATCTTTGATTAAGGCGAATAAGAAGAGTGTTTGAACCCTGATCCTGCATGCATGTCTCTGCCAACTGAGCTATGCTTATAAAGACTTTCTTTTTCATTTTTCTTTGATAATTTAATTATATTTTCTAATAAATCAAGCATGATTCACAAGTGCTCCTGGCTATTGTTTGTTGGAAGCTAGAAAGGAGAAAACCATTTTAAGTGGTAGTCTTGGATCGCTAACCCAGATTAACATGTCAGACCTCATCATCCGCACATTATACCTTTCTTTCATCACCACCAATCTTTTTTTATCTTTTACTTTTTGACCATCAATATATATTCTGTAATAGTAAATGTCAAGTTGACATTCTCTTATTAATATTAATCTGAGCAATCTTAGGCCAATGTAAGCCACACAAAATAAAGGACTTCATTTTCCTGATTAAGAGGGGTAGAAAATTTTGTTACATAATGACGTGCACTGCACGTGCAGTGAAGTAGCTAATTAATAACCGATTCATTTCACTAAGCGTGCCATGGCATGTGATTCCCATTGACTAAGCCTAGTCAATATTTAGGAGTAATTTAATTTGTTAAGGTACTAGAAGGAGTATAATCTTTCAGTTTTGATTGGGATTAATCTGATTTAGCCCATACTTTACTCTGCTAGCTATTCTGTACCAAGTACCATTGTAAGTATATGGTGCTCTAATGCATGTACTACTTTAATTATCTTGGTAAAATTAATAATGGGATCTAAAGGTTGATAGGAATTAAGAGATGGCAATTGTTAATTAATAATGATACTAATGTATACGTCCAGTCCAGATACATGTTTCATCCACTTTAAACCTCTTGTTTTGGATGCAGAATATGCATGTGCTTGATAACCAAATATAGCGTATATGAATTCTTTGTATACATATTACAAAATGTCATGTCATTCGTGTGTGGATAGGAAGGGTTTATTTTATAAGAAAACTATAATTAATTAGAATTACAACCATTGATTTGAAAGTTAATGGCGAAAGTTAAAATTTATGGTGGAATTCTCACCTGTATTCTAATATTTTCACAACTAAAAACAAACTTTTTGTAAAGAGAAAATAAATAGAATAAGACTACGTACAATGCATTAAAAATAGTGGGATCCCTTTTTAGATTGATTTAAGAATAAGACTATTATAACCTTCGTTTTAAATCCTCCAAAAAAAAACATTTTTTCATTAGATTTTATAAACAAAAGGTCTCATATACAGACTAAAAATGTCTAATATATTGAAATTTGCCTTAGACCTCACTTACGAGTAAAGGTTACTAGGCCGACCTTGTCTCAGACCCCAACATATGCACCGGACTGCCCTTTTTTAGTTGAAATAAACTGTTTTAATTTTTTTAAATTGCCATTTCATTTCTTTGAAGAACGAGGTTGAGCATCTTTTAATTTTTAAGATACTTCTGATTATGCGCATTTTTTTGGCACATTCTGATTATGCATCTAAAAACCCGTGTTCTGTAGTGATTATACTTTTCCACGTCATTTTTTAAGATCCAAGTGATTTTATAGCAGTAACTTGCAGCTTTCTTTAACTTCGAACCTAGAGCCCTTTGATTATTTATATACCGAACCGACACACTGTTTGTCTTGAGTAATTGGAAGACAGAACACAAGAGTAACTAGCACAATCTTCTATTACTTTTTATTATGTACACCTTTTGCTTATCATTTTGTCTTATACCATGCATTTTCTAATTGTGTAGTCAAATATAAGAATTAATGAATAGCATAGCATTACATAACCCTATTTCTCTAACCCAGTTGTTAGCCTTAAATTGTTACTGAACTTTATTATTGATTAGGAACATCCGATCATGCCTAAAATAATTACTAATCAGATTTTATTTAGCTTATGTTTGATCTCAGCTCATTTTTTTTCTAGGAAGAAGAGTGTCATTTTTAACTAATCAGATTTTATCTAGCTTATGTTTGATACATTATTTCAACATATCAATTTCGAAAATGTTTTGTGTACTTCTCTCGAGAATTATACACCTTAAAACAAAGAGTGAAAAAGATAGTATGTGATAGTTTGATGATATAATAGAAGGAAAGATAGAGATAAAATGAGGAGTTGAACAAATATATGAAAATAAAGTGTCTATTTATCATTTTTTTTTTTAAAAAGTGTCTATTTATCATTCTTGATTAATTTATTATTTACATATATATTGTATATATTACAGCCGCAGCCTATGTAAATTTCATTTTGATATTTTAAGCTAATAGAATTGGATTAATGGATTTTATTGATTTTGAAAATTCTGGATCCACATTCATAATCAACCCACATAACCAGCTTTGGTGTTCAGGACTGAGAGTTTAATATTAAAGGGTGTTTTTCTTTGGGGGAGAGTAGTGACGATGGATGGTGTTGGACATCGTTTTTACAGTGGTCGTTTTTGTGAAGGAGTCTATTTTAGGTGGTGACGTGTATTTTGGTGGGTGTTATCCTTAGGGGTGTTTCTATGGTGTTTATTTTCGAGTGTTCTGCCTATATACAACGCATTTTATTTGTGTTCTCAGTTTCATCGGTCTCTGTTCTTCTTGAACAGGGATCTAGTTGTTTAATAAAATTTGTTGTTAAAAAAAAACCCACATAACCAAAACACATGCCATTTTATATACACATTTGCCGTGTGTGCTCGTGATCATGTGACGTACTAGTGCTATTACAACTATTACAGTACTTTTTTTTTGCCAATCATTCTATCTTTCTTTGTTGTTCAAGAGGTAT
>Ga0228711_1008343_pt1 | contig 14577 bp, 5 predicted proteins | sample MedpolnodulmetaG_2_FD_177996 | JGI IMG/M metagenome (GOLD analysis project Ga0228711, IMG submission 177996) | Root nodule microbial communities from Medicago polymorpha collected in Santa Monica, California, United States - brown nodules | ecosystem: Host-associated > Plants > Roots > Nodule...
TGTTCCTTTGATCTTCGAAAAGTTGTCCTTTGCATTTCTTCATGTTTTCTTGCTTCTAGAGTGTCCAGGCGTGTATTTTCCTACAAAGAGTTGGCGTTAGATGTGAAAAGCATAATTGAGTGATTCTAGTATTTGTGAGCTTTTCGCAGGATAACTTGCAAACCAAGTAATCAAAGTGCCTAAAATGTACAGTCTATTTAACTCCTTTTTGACACTTATCAGATACATTAAAATTACACATGAAATTTCAACTGAACAAATTATACCATTGCATAGTCTCATACATCTGATGAAAAGTACTAACTGATGAGTACAAACCATAAATTGTATTTGAATACAAATGCACTAACTGGAGAGTACAAATCAGTAGTATACTCGTTAAATGTAAAATTCTTGTTTGAGTAATATTACACTAACTAACGAGTATACGATACATAAGGAAATACAACTGATAGCATAATATGAGACAATATGTGCTTAGTCATCCAACTTTCTTCTGCTTACCCTTGTCAAGATCAACCTGTTTATCTGAAATAAAATAAATGGATTAGGGTGAGACATGATGTCTCAGTGAGTTCTACCTATCCTAGACTATATGCAATCTCGAGGAACGTATGATCGCCGCCTATCTGTACATTATAAACTTATTTTAGGATTTACTGTTATGTTGTGCATAACTTAGCGATTGGGGGAGATCTAGGATCACGAGATGTATACTATCATAAGTCTTGTCATATTCATATTTTCATAATTATGTTAGAAAGTTAGCATTGAACAAACATCATTATATGAGTTCATTTTATGGAATGGATTCGAGTGGAGTAAACCCAAACACATCCCCATAACATACCAAGGAAAATTCCTATTGTATCATGCTAACATCGGACTCCTCTTGTCGTCGTGCGGGCCATCCTTACGGAAAGTGTCCCATCCCACTGGCGTGAATCTTTGTGTCCCACTGGCGTGGACAACAAAAGACATGACTTATTTGTTTTATACTTGTTGTTGTGTGGATTTTCTATCTGAGAAAATCCCACCAGCCTAACCTGGGCCTTCTATGGGACACAACTTATCTGAATTATTTTCTAAGTCAAAATTAATCATAAACATGTCATAATGCAATCCCTTAAACATCAGTCAGTATCCTACCCCAAGATTAATTATCAACATTTCATATAATCTTTAATAAATCTCTCTTGCAATGCATTAGGTGTTAATCTTATGTTTAACTTGATTCACCATTTAAATAAGTCATCCAGGTTAAAAGATAAGTCTGTACTTAATTCATATGAAACAGAAACAAGAAAAGTGATTTGAAATGAATTTTTAAGATTTTAGCAGGGTTTAATCGGCTACAAACTTCGTGTAATCGATTACCTAAGTCAAAAATCAGTTTTTAAGCTTTTCATAATCACTTTTCCAAGCCCAATACTTATACAAACCTTCCTTTCAATCCAGAGGACACAAACATACGTATTTTATGGCTTCGGCAAATCAATTATAAACATAAAACAACACATGTTTGAAGGGAACTAACATACATCGATTAATCTAAGTAATTGTTAGCTCACTCAAAAATAATCTTAAACTACTCAAGAGGTGGGTTCAACAACTAAAGGAACTCATCTAAATAATCTAGCAACTTGAAAATAGCTTATGCTTCCAGCTTCCACTTAAGCTTCAATCTTCCCTTACACTACTTGATGCTAGCAAATCAATTATGTGACTTCTTTTTCAATCGATTTCAATGCTTCCATGTATTTCCATAGAGTGGTTGCTCCAACTCTCCTAAACTCATTCATGTCTTCTTCTATTTGTTCCTTTTGAGTCTATCGTCCTTAACAGTTCAATTCGAGCATTGTATCTACCGAAGTTGTACCATGAACATTCTATCCACATTAGTGCAGATTTTTAATTCAAAAACTGAAACTTGTAACTCAGTTTTCTCAGTCATAGGATAACTAATTTAAGTCATTCCAAAACTTATTTCGTGTTAAATTTTGTCTACTTTCTAATGCTTCAAGCCTCATTGGATTTAGCTTATTTTGAGATTATGAAGAAAAAAAACGTATGCAAATGATTAAGATTTTATGTTAATTCATAAGATCTTACTAACGAAAATTGTATATTCATAAGTTGTTTTTTCATAAACTACCTTAATAAACTTATAAATAATACATTAATGCTTATTTATTTGCATAAGTTGTTTTCCATAAGCTCTAAAATAAGACAATCCAAACAGACCCCAAGTCTCATTCCAAAATGAATCATGTACAAGAAGTTATGACAGTTTTACCAACAACAGGTCCATACAAATTTTCTGGTTGAATCAATTAGGGGTTTATCTTTCATTCCATTTGCAATGACAACTCCACTAACTCCAAAATTTAATTTTAGTTCCTTTTTACTATAATTGAAACTTAAATCGAGAAACTCACCTTGTCATTTACAAATGAACCACTAATTGTTCAACAAGAGTTCCAATTTCTTCAATCCTCTTGCAACCCTTCTTGTCTCTTTGAAATTCCTTTTGTTTCAGCCCCTAACATTCCATACAATCACCATTAAGCCATGGTTATCCCTTTGTATCAGTTGAATCCAACATTGGTACAAAATGGAGGGTTAGGAAAAGGAGGGAAAAAGAGGGGAGAGTGATTTCTTCTACTTACCCTTGTCTCCAAATACTTCCAATGAGTTAAATTGACATGGATCATTCCACATGCAAGGTTGGTTTGGGAGAGAGAGAATTGAAAAAATGGAGGTTTTGGATAGAAATGGGAAAGGGCTCTTGTGATTTTGGGCAAATTTCTTCGTTTACGTGGTCAAAATAACAGTTTTTAACTCTTATCAGAATGTCTCGAGTACTCGTAGAATCAACAAGACCTTCTCCATTATTTATTAGAATTGGGTTGTCACACCTTACTAATTATGTGAACAACTCTCATTCAAATGGAAAGTTGGATATGTAAAAGATACAATATTGATTGCCTGAAACTAAAACTATCCATTTGAATTTTTATCCGCCTCCATATATAGGCATCATAGAAATAGTCATTATCAAGTCTTGAATGAATTGTATGCATTGGAGGATTATCCAGGGTTGCAGAAAAGCAAAACAAAAACTATACATATAATTAAATTCAGGAAGACAATATGATATTAGCAAGTCGCCATGCTCGGGGTGCCTAGGCCATTCTCGGGGTGCATGTGCCTCGGAACTAAGCTGCCTCCAGGCGTCCTAAGCACCATTTCATGTGCCTGGAGCATGAAGCTACAAGGTATATGCTCCAGGCGCCTACATCCAGCCCCTGGGTGCATGTGCTTGTGTTCTAGGTGCTGAAATGTCTATTTCTACGCCTGTTTAGGTGTTTGCTTCTATGTAAGTTGTCTTGGAACTTTGGAACATAATTCCTCCCCTGGTAAAGTCTTCTGAGGCCTTTTGAATCTTCATTCTTCATCTTCTCAAGGACCACATAAATCTAAAGATGTCTTTGTTTTGCCGATTTGCATGATTTCTTCGTGAATTACATCAAAAACACCATAAAATTGCTATGATTCGGGAAGAACATAATTACATAATGAAATATAGAAAACATTACAAATATCCTGAAATCATAGGCAATTTCTCTAATACTCCTCTGTTTTGCTGGTAAAACCTACTGAAAACGACTGAAAAACATGTTAAGAATAACGTAAGATGACTTGTCATCACTAACCAAGTAAATTCGTATAAAAGTGTAGCTCAATCCAGACAGGAATTACAAACATTTTAAACCCCAAAAGTGGATCAAACATCTAATCATAGGTCCACATACTTCTGTATGGACCGATCGTTGAGACGATGTCTAGAGGTTATGAAAATGGGTTAGGGCATGGCCTGCCGGAAAGGGTCTTAGGGAGCAACTATACCGGTGTAGAAGGGTTGGCAGCGGTCATGATAAAACAATAGGAACCCCCGGAGAGGGCATCTAAATTGGTTTAGGGCGCGTTAGACGTTGATCCAACCTCGACAATTTCTTTACGGCCCCCAAGACTGCATCCTTGGACACTATAAAAAAAAACCTTATTTCCGCCTTATATAAAAATATATTGTGTTTTAGTGTAATATTACTTCTTAATTTTACCCTCCAATAAATTACTTATTTATTTACCGTTTTATCATTTCTTGCCAATAAAATACTTATTTATTTACCGTTTTATCATTTCTTGCCAATAAAAACATAAAGACAGACATTTTTTTTCTTTAAACATTAGTGTTCGTCTTGATGCTAGTAATCATATATAATAAATGGAAGCTTCAAAGGCTAAATATATTATTTTGTTAGGGAAAATAATAAAATATATTATTAACTATAAAATGATATATTTTAAAAAAAATTCTTATAGTTTTTCCATGACTAAAAACGATTAAAAACTCATTAATAATAATTGAAAGTAAAATTGATATTCATTTACCTTAAAAAGGTTTGTTTCCATATTTAAAAATGAAATTATATATAACCGAATCTTAAATAATACTTCCTCTGGTCTCAATTATAAGCAACATTTCACTTTTTAGATTCATTGAATAAATGATGTATGTGGTCTATAATTGAGACTACATACATCATTTATTCAATGTATCTAAAAAATAAATTAAAAATTATTTATAATCGAAACTGGAAGTAGTATATAATTTGGAGTGGGTCTAGCATAAGAGACTAGCCTTCTACAACATGAAATATTAAGATTTGAGTCCTCGTAGATAAGTGCCCTAAATTATTGATCGGTTGTACCTTGAATAATATTGCTTCTCATGGAACTGTAGAGAGTCTGTCAGCAATGAAATAAATGATTAAATAAATTATAATTTATATTGAAGAAAACATTATTTTATTGAATTTATACATTAAATTTAAAAATTATTTGACGAAGAATTTGTTTAAACATTATTTTATTGAATTTATATTTTAAATTAAAAAAATTAGTTGACTAAAAATTTGTTTTAAGTAATTTTATAATTGTAAAAAGATTTTATTTTCAATATAAAAAATAAATTATAATCATATAATTAAGTTTGAATTAAACTTATTAGATACTTTAAAAATTAATTAAATATTATAGACTTTAGTTGACTCATATAAAAAAATAACATTAATGATAAAAGAATATTATTTGACTCATATAAAATTAAATTTTAAAAATATTGACCATAATAATCAGTATTGACCTTAATTTTTAGGATTAAACTAAACTAGCCCACTCAAATTTGAAAGGAGGAGTATTGAACCTAAGATATTGAGGAAGAGCGCAAACTCCAAAGTTCCAAGTTAATACCACCATCCCAACTCAAGTGGGTTAATATTGACCTTAATTAACCATGATTTTTTTCTATCTTATTTTATTTAATAATAAATTTGACCATGCTTTAGTAAAAAAAAAAAACATTGACCATACTATACCTTGTATTATTTTTTATTTTTCAAAATTAAACTCCTTTTTTATTTTATTTTTTAACTATCATTAAATATTGTATTTTTTTTAAGGAAACAGTTAGACCGTGTAATATTGATATTATTTTAAAATATAGTATTCATTAATAGGATTATCTTTAATTTTTTATTAAATACTAAAGTTAATAAAATAATATAGGTATTGCTCTTTTTTTTAAGAGACTAGCGGTGAAAACAAATATTGCTCTCTATAAAAGCTGGAATGCATTTTCAAACACAAAGCAAATCAAAAAAGTTGATTCCTCCTCCTTTTCCTTGCAATTACATTGCAAAGCCATGACTAGGAAGAAAGTGAAAATCGCCTTTATTTTCAATGATTCAACAAGAAAGGAGACCTACAAGAGGAGGAAGAAAGGTATCGTCAAGAAGGTGAGAGAACTCACTATTCTTTGTGGTATTCCAGCATGTGCTATAATTTCCGATCCTTTTGATTCGGAAACAGAGGTGTGGCCAAATCTAAAGGAAGCGAAACAGATGATTGAGAGGTATCAGAACTCATATATGAAAGATGAGAGAAAAAATGTGAACCAAGAAAGTTTCCTATTGCAAAGGATTACTAAAGCTAAGGAACAACTAAGAATGCAAAGACACGACAATCATGAGAATGAGCTGAACATTCTTATGTTTTGGTACCTGCAAAACAACAAGCTGCCAGATGATGTAACCGTTTCTGATTTGAAAGACTTGGATAAGTTAATTGAAAAAAATATGAAGGAAATTGATGACAAGATTGCTTCACTTAGTTTATCAAACTGATGGTTTCTAAAGTTTATGTTGTCATTTTTATTGATGTTATTTCAATTGGAAAATTCTAATAAAAAATAAACTTGTCAAAATAAAAGTAATTATATATCTCTAGTTTTTCTCTTGTTCTATTTTGTGTGCTTCGATGCTTTATCTGACATCATCAATTTTTCTTGTTGATAAAGAACTAATCCTGAATCAGTTCTAGAATTAGGTAGGACATTGATCTTCTATTTCATTTAAAGTTATCACTTTCATTTCAAACTAAGTGAAAATCTTAGAAGAATTTAGGTGGCTTCTAAGGGGAGTGAGCAATCAAGTCTCTCACCGCCATCGGTGTACTTTAAATACTTTTAATAGTATATCATAAGATATGTTAAAGGGTCTAGGTTTGTTGAAAGAAAGAAAAAGAGCAAAACCTATGCCTTGACCCCACCAATTCAATCCCCTCCACCTCTGTTTTTTCTTCAACAAAACCTTCCATGTTAGATAGTGTGGTTCATCGTCGATTCTACTGTGAGAGAGAATATAAACTCATCAAGAGGAGGGATATTAAGAACGTTGGATGTAGATTTATGCAAAGAAAGCCATGGAAAACTCTTACTTATATGAATTGGATAAGACCATTGTTTAGGTTACAAAATGATGGTTTGGGTGTATGAATTCTTATCATGTTTCTCTCCAACATATAAAAATCGGTTTTATTGTACTTAACTTCTGCCTTCAAATTTTCCAATTACATCAAATTCTTAGATTTAGGGATTTGGATCTATTTCTTCAAAATAATTTACGATTATTGTTGAACCAAGATGGGTTTTAGAACAAAATCTCTAATGCTTTGATGATAACAATGTATAGAAGAACAATTGAGTACTTTAAAGTAAGTTTAAGTGAGCATAACCATAGAATTAAATTATCACTTTGAAGTCATCATTTTGACCCTAAAACACAATGCTATGAACAAAGAAGAACATCTTTGTTGCTCAAGATAATTAAGCTCTTATGACAAAGCTCTGATATGAAGAGGGTCAATGAAAATAAATGTTCTGATCAAGTATTTATCAAGTTGTGAAGATGAAGTTCTGATCTAAAGTCAATGGTCAATGTTATGATGAACATCTGACCCACTTTTGTCTTCTTCTGAAGAAAAGTCACTGCCCATAGGACAATAGTACTTTTTGTCCTTGATGAATTAAAAGAAGACACGTTGCAAGAGCAGACAAATCTCTGTAAGAGACAAAGTGGATGTAACTTATCATTTCCAAAGAAATAAAGGATTACATACAGGCCTATCTATATATGTGCGAAAATACAAAGAATATGAAGGATTCTAGATGCTAAATGTTATGTGGCACAACTGATTTGAGTTAAAAGATTAAACGAGGGAAGGAGTTAAAAATTCATGGTTCAAGTCTTTTCATGAAGAAAACTATGTTTGCGTAGCAACCTTTTCAGAAACGGATCCCTACAAAAGATAATATGGTAAGGTGTGGAGTCATTCATCAGAATATGAATGTGTCTGCGGAGAACTATGGCACTACAGAAAATGTGAATCACTTGGCTTTAGATTGTGACTTCTTTGGTACTCTTTGGTTTCTTCTTCGCCAACGGATGGGTGTTCTTTTAGTGAATCCTCCAACTCTAATTGATCATTTGCATATATTCCCGCGCATTGGATAGGTTTCCAAAATTATCAAGGAACTATATGCAAGTGGTGCGCCTTGCTTGTGTCTGGGTAATTGAAAAAGAGGGGATAAAATGTTGTTTTAAGTACAAGGAAGAGTCGGTCTCTCTTTTGTTTGACAGGGTTAACTTATTATCGTTATGGTGCGATAATCATTTTAAGAAACAATTTTGAGCTTTTAACTTTCATTGGTTGTCAGTTAATCCTTTCTACTTGGCGTGATAATCATTTTTCTAACTTTTGCTTTTTGTACGTTATTATCACTGTAAAACTGTTGTTCTCTGAGTTCTTCCTCTGCACTCCTCTTGCTAAGGGGTCTTTTTTGGTGGTTTATAAATGTTATTTTGGCTTGTTTAAAAAAGGAAAAACTAACAAAAACAATTTTTTTTTGACAAAAACAATTAATATATTAACATTTATCATTCAAAAAACATATAAAGGATTCTAGAATATTCGTGTGATGAAAATGGTATTTGGATTTTGAATCAATATAACAAACGCATATAGCATCTATAGACACGTTATTTTATTTTATTTTTACAACATCTATAACATCAAAATTGTTGTTGACACATATGATAGGGCTGAAAAACACATGTAAAAGACGAAAATGCCTCTGCGACAATTAACTACCGAAGTAAGGAACCGACTGCAGTTAACTTCCGAAGTTCCTTCGGCAGTTAACTGCCGACGAAAAAAGGAAAGTAAAACACCCTCGGCACTTAAGTGCCGAAGAACTCATCAATATTTTTTAATAAAATGAATCTCACGTTCGGTATCACATTGTAGGGGACGTGTAAGGTGGGATGAGGCTAACATTGGAGAAATTGAGGGAAACAAACCTGGGAGGCAGAAAATTACTGAGCCTAAAACTCCATATCATCCTATGATTGATGACTGTATGTAAAGAACATAACGTAAACTTCATGTTTCCATTGCTTTATATTCATGCATGAGTATGGCTTTATATACCTACAAATAATAGTATGATATTACTTAAACAGGGAAGGGTTATTTTACTTTAAATTTTAACTATAGTTAATAATTATAATAGTCCTCTTATTCTTGTGCTAGAATTTAGTTTGTCTTTGACATCTGATATTGCTGTTTGGTTTTAAAAAAAATTGGTGAGTTCTTCGGCACTTAAGTGCCGAGGTTTTTTTTTTTTTTTTTTTTTTTTTTTTTTTTTCTTTAATTGTTGGCAGTTAACTGCTGAAGGAACTTCGGGAGTTAACTGCAGCCGGTTCCTTACTTCGGTAGTTAACTGCCGTAGGGGCATTTTCGTCTTTTATATGTGTTTTTCAGTCCTATCATATGTGTCAACAACAATTTTCCTATAACATTAGCTGAATGGGGAAACTATTTGATGTATATATCTGATGAGGATGGGGATGATGAGCTTTCTTGTATGCATGTATATTTTATGGGAATTACTTTTCCCACCCTATGGCCTTCTCTTGCGCCCTGTAAAATTTTCAAAAATGCCCTTGTGCACTCCGGATTCTAAAATCCGGATTCATGTTTACTATTTCAGATTTTATAATCCGGACAATTCTTATGTATAATATCAGCCATCAGACTCTCTCACATTTCAGCAGTTTTGAGTTTTGCTTTTAAAAACAACAAAAAAACTAAGTAAAAAAATGCTAAAAACCTGTCAAATAAAACCATAAAAATATAAAAATAGCACCAAAATATTCTAAAAATCAAATAAAACTAATGCAAAAATTTTTGGATTTTTCTGAAAATATGAAGAAAAAAAAATGAAAAATGGGTCTAAGCGATGGAATTTTGGATTTTGAGGGACGGAGTCCCGTAAGAAGTCTCTTCTAAGGGAGTCATGGTCCTTGAATTTTTTATGATTTTCTGGGGAAGTTTCGGAGCAATCTGATCAAGTAGACCGAAAACCCGATTTTTGACTAAGAACAGGTAACAATCACCCAAAATAGAAGGATGTGAGTTAAGAAGATTAATATTGTCCATAAAATGGTTATCCATGTTACAAACATGTTTAGAATTTGTGCTGATACAGTTCGGATTATATAATCCGAACTGTTTTACCTTGAAAAGGGTGTTTAGGGGGTTTCTGGATTATGTAATCCGGAAACATCATGTAACGCGCCCTATTTTTTGAAGTTTCCGGATTACAAAGTCCAGAAAAATCCGTTACTCATTTTTTCACCCTTTAACAAAAGAAAACACTATTCCAAATTATAAAATCCGAAAACTCAAGGATATTTTTGGAAAAAATAGGCCGCGTGAGGAAACCCAGAGGGTGGAAAAAGTAAATCCCATATTTTATTTGGCCAAATATTTGATGATCAAATGTACTCAGTCAGCAAGAAATTCATACTTACACTTTTTTTCTTTTTGAAAGAATTTGATATGTTCAACAAAAAAAGTCCTAGTTCTAGAAGGATATACGTGATGCTTAAGAATATCAAAAGTCAATGTTTCAAAATTTTATTATGCTTTAAAAAGTCAATGTCTAAATTCAAACGTAAAATATCTTTATGAAACAAATTAATACATATTATACTTTTCTCTTTGAATTATAAGTAGAGACTAATGAGTTTAAAAAATTATGTATTTGACTCACAATATATATCAAATACAATAACTTTTGTTGCCCGGTTTATCTCTTATAAAAATGATGAGAGAGTAGAAATTAATTTGAGTGGTTATCGTATAACAATGATATTAAACTTTATAAATAACAAAAATAAGCTACTTAGGCTTATTAGATAATCAATCTATTTGAATAAATACCAATTTTTGTTTAAGTTACTTAGGCTTTGAACGGTAAAAATAGCGTGGATGTGAGAAAAATAAAAGAAGGGGGTTGAATAGTGTTAGTTTTTTCTTCCTTTTAAACTAAGTTCAATGTTCAGAGTCTGATAAAGTTCAGAATCTGAAACAGAGTTCAGAGTCTAAGTGCAACGGATAAGTAAAGAGATAGAGAGAAGAGAAAGACACAAACCAATTATATAGGTTCCTTCCACAATCCGAAAGTAGTCCTGTCCCCCTTGCACTTCCAAGGAGAGTTCACTAAATCAATATCTAATTACAAATGCTCAAGCACAAAAGCAAGAAACTTCAAAATGCTTAAGCACAAAAGCAAGAGACTTCCTATGTTCAAGCACAAAAGCAATAGACTTCCTATGTTCAAGCACAAAAGCAATAGACTTCTAAACAAACAAAATTACACAGAAAAATGTTTGAGGTTGAACACTTGATATACAATCAGTGATGTTCACAATATAAATCAGATAGAGACTCTTAAGACTCTAGAACTTTTAAGATATGAAAGTTGATAAGAAATTCTAAGTGAACTTTGATGTGCAACAATTTCAGGAGAGGTTTGACACTTGTAAATTGTTGGTGAGTCTCTCTATCTCAATCTTCAAGTCTTCACTCCTTTATATAGAGGTGTGAAAGATATGTTGATGATTGTCAGCACATCGAAATAGTCGTTGTGAAGCTTGATCATGTCTAATGATTTGTTGCCATATTTGGTTAATGTCCTAGGAGAGAACAATTTGAAAACCATTCCTTGTATAGTGAATTAACCAGCGTAGACACAGTTGTTGCTTGTACTATTGTAGACATGAAGAGTGTAGTAGTGGTTGTACAATTGTAATATGTCCTTTTTTTTTTTTTGCGCTCTTCAGTGGATAAACATTCAATGCCTTCTAATTCCTATGAAATAGTCGTTGCTCCAGTTTTTTATTCCTTCTACAGTCATGTGTCTTCAGACTAACAACTTTAACTAACTGCAGCTTCCATTCTTTAGACTCTGATGAACTTCAGATGCTTGATGACGTCAGCTTCTGAGGGTCTTCAGACGACTCTGGCTTGCAACTTAAGTTTCCTTTGTAAATTCTTTTGCTCTCTTTTGTTCTTTCAGAACCAATACTTGTATATATCACTTATAAATTTTTGTCTATGGTCCTGCACACTTGAAAAAATATTAGCATATCTAATTGACTTTTTTTAATATTTTGTTATCATCAAAACTTAAGGTGGTAATGTTAAAAACGTTTTGTTCCAACATAGCGGATATCTAATAAGTTAGATAATAGCTTATAACATATGACTTATAACTAATAACTTATATTCGATTGTTTATAATTGATAGTTGATAAGTTAATTAAAGTGTTTGAAAAAATTAACAGCTCAAATAATCGATAAATGTAAAAGACATATATGTGGTAAAGTTAGCAATTCAAATTAACGGTTAATTTAATTTATTTTTTTTAGAAGTACTTAATCTTTTTTTAGAGAAGGGACACTTAATTTAATCTTGTCACGCCTAACAAATAGGTGTAAAATATGCATTTAAGTGCTTGCCCATGATCTCTTGAAGTCAAGTAAAGCAATATACTCCATCAGCTTCTTTTTATGTGGTAGTGAAATTTTTTTAGAGAAAAAATAAACTTTTATACATATGTCGTTTTCAAATTCTATGTCAACTAATAAAAAGTAGGCTAAAGTGCACTTTTTCCCCCTAATTTTCAAAATCTTGCAATTTTGGTTCCCTAAGTACAAAAACCACAATGTTGACCCCCTAAGATTTAGTCTCATTGCATATTTCATTCTTTTGGTCTATTTTGACCCAGTCCACGTTGATATGGCACACGCTGTCAGGCCACGTCGATATATACTGTTTTTTTATTTATTTTTTTAGCCACGCCGGAAATTACTGGAATTTAGAAAGAAAAAAAAAAATATGTTAAGGGTTTGGCACGTGAGAGCTTCAACGGTAATATACTAGGGTTTAAAAAGCCCCAATTTTTTCCCCAAAATCCATTGTTCCTCCATTGTTCTTCTTGCTTTCTTCTTCCTTTCTTCTATCGGTTCATTCTTTCTTGTTCCTTCCTTTCTTCTTCTTCTTCTATCGATTTATTCTTTTCTTCTTCTTTTTCTTGTGTCTATTTCCTTGTTATCCTTCCCTTTCGAATTTCAGTTCATCATCTTTTCCTCTTCTTTCGATTTTGCAGAAAAAAATGGGTGAACCATATTCATCATCTTCAACCATGAGTGGGTCATCATGTCTGGGCAAAACGAAGTTGGTATGTTACTGTGGCGTTGACTCCCCTCTAGTAACAGCTTGGACTAACGAAAACCCAGGAAGGAGGTTCCATGGATGTGGGAAATATTGGCAGAGAAGAAAGTGCAGTTTTTTTCGTTGGTTCGATCCATAAGTTCCTCAAAGGCAGAAGAAAATAATTAGAGGCCTGTTAATGAAGAATGATGCATTGAAGAATAAGGAAAAAAGGCTTGTGTTGACTATTATAATTTTAGGAATGTTGTTGTTTGTTAGTGTGTTGGTGATTTTCATTAAGCTTGGATAAATTATGTATTAATGTTACATTGCTATTATGTAATCAAAACTTATGTACTGTTAAGCTTGGATAAGTTATGTATTGATGTTACATTGCTATTATGTAATCAAAACTTATGTAATGTTATTATGATGTAAGAAATGAATTGAAAACTTATGAATTGAGTTTGAATGACTATTGTCCTATTAAAGTTATGTATGTTGGAATGATGTAAACATATGTTCAATGTTGCTATAATGTAATGACTATTGTCCTATTAAAGTTATGTGATGTTTTGAAAGACTGTTGTCAATCAAAAACCAGCAATGTACATACCAATTGAAAGAGAACTTACCATAATGTAACCACAAAACAGATATTGACATTAACATAGCAAAATACTTGATAATTAGATTACTTGACATTACAGAGTACTTAACATCACTAAAAGATAATTAAGAGTACTTCAGAGTACTTAAATTTAGAGTACATCACCAAAAGATAATTAAGAGTACTTTAGAGTACCTAACCTAAACATAAGCAAAATATAATTAGGAGTACTTGACATTACATTACATCACCAAAATATAATCAAAAGTAACATCAGTCTCATCATGATCCTTCATAGCTTAAGTCTTGTTCACTGACTGTTGTGTCCCAATATTTCCAACCTCATCAATCGTCCTTTTAACCCCTGTGGTTCTAAACTTTCTAGGCACAAACAATGAAACCTCACCAACAACAATATTGGCACCTCTGCTTGTTCCAGATGGGTTGCTTATAGTAACATTAACAACATTGGATGCAACTACAGGGGCAGAAGGTCCAGCAGCTTGAGTCTTGTTGACTGAAGTTGCAGCAGCTTGAGTATCGTTGTTTGCAACAGTCTTGTTAAGTGAAGTTGTAACAGGTTCAGTGGCTTTCTTTGCAGCAGGAGTTTCTGTCTTTTTCTTGCTTGGTTTTCTCCCCTTTGCAGCACCAGTTGTTGTGACAGTTGAATGCACATTGGTTGTGCCAGCTTGTGCGGTAGCATTTGTGTCAGTTTGTGCATTTATGACAGTTTGTGAAGTAGTAGTTGTGTCAGCTTGTGCAGTAGCATTTGTGCAAGTTTGTGCATTTATGCCATTTTGTGGAGTATTGGTTGTGCCAATTTGTGCTTCAGGGTGTTGCATAGCAGTTTGATCCTAAATTGTTACCCATGTAAGTACTTGTACACATGCTTCCAGAGCTACTCGATTCGCTACGGCACCAGGTGCATTTCCCCAAGGGTGTCCTAAAGTTCCTCCACCGAATTGAAGTACAGAATCATCTCCAAATATCTCGGTCAGAGCAG